>Ga0209498_1000020_pt1 | contig 88222 bp, 109 predicted proteins | sample WalLakDeSediment_FD_184131 | JGI IMG/M metagenome (GOLD analysis project Ga0209498, IMG submission 184131) | Lake sediment microbial communities from Walker lake, Nevada to study Microbial Dark Matter (Phase II) - Walker Lake 11/02/13 Deep... | ecosystem: Environmental > Aquatic > Freshwater >... | reverse complement strand
AAACAACTATATTTCTTTTGTTGTTTTCAAAAATCTCCAACAACATGTTTTTAACTATTTCTCTTACATATATTGACATGTAAATAAATAGCCAAAAAAAGCAGACTCTTATAAAGTCTGCTCTCTTTTTATTTATTTTTCTTTCCGTATTTAGGGCCGCCCTCATCGTCTGCCATCCTGACCACTTGTGGAGTGAATGTCCCAATTATATCAATCAAATCACTTTGATAACCCATCACTTCATTGATGTCCTTGTACGCCAGTGGAGCCTCATCAATACCACCCCCAATTAAATCTACCTTATGCGTCTTAAGGAGCTTATCAACACCACTCTTTGTGAAGGTATTTCTGGCAACTTTTCTTGACATCAGTCTGCCAGCACCGTGAGATGCTGAGGAGATTGAGTCAACAACACCACGACCTCTTACTATGAATCCTGGAGAAACCATTGAGCCTGGAATTATCCCAAGAACGCCTTTACCAGCAGGAGTTGCTCCCTTGCGGTGAACAATAACCTCCTTGCCATCAATAATTTCTTTCCAAGCAAAGTTGTGGTGATTTTCAATCTTCGCCACTGGCCTAAGTCCAAGTTGCTTGGTAATTCTTCTATGCATCTCATCGTGACAAGCCTGCGCATAGTCACCAGCCATGTTCATTGCAATCCAGTACTCCATCCCCTCTTCAGAGTTGATGTCAAGCCATGCTAAATTTTGTGCCTCCTTTGGAAGACGTGTCTTATCTTTAGCTATATCGCTATACTTACCAGCAAGTGTCGCTCCAAATCCTCTTGAGCCTGAGTGAGTCAATACACCAACATAGTCGCCAACCTCAAGACCAAACTCATTGTCTGCATCAGTGATGCTAACATTACCGAAGTCTACAAAGTGATTGCCGCCACCTGAAGTACCAAGCTGTTTCCAGGCTACATCCTTAAGCGCCCCAATAGACTTAATGTCTCTAAACTCGCTTCTCTCAACAAACTCATGCTCAGTAAGAATACCATCATTTTGAACACCTGTTCCAAAAAATGTTTCTGACTTTAGGACATTAATGAGCTTACCTCTGTTTCCATCAATGTAGCTTGCTCCCTTATCGTAAATTGTAAGACACATTCTACACCCGATGTCAACACCAACAGCCCATGGTATAATAGCGTTATCAGTAGCAAGTACACCCCCAATTGGAAGACCATAACCTTGATGGCTATCTGGCATAATAGCTCCCGCAACTGCTACTGGCAACTTAACGGCTACTTCCATTTGGTCAATAGCACCTTTTTCAATATTTTCCTTTCCGTAAATAGAATATGGAACTCCTACTTCTCTAAGTGGAATCTCTGGATTATCTACTTCTGGCTCTGGCATAAGCAGTTGAGCAATTGGCCCAAGAACCTCGTCTTCAACAAACATTTCTGGAGTAGCAAGTACTTCAGATAATACTTTACGAACATCCTCGATTTCTGAGTGCTTGTATTCCTTGTTTACGACTCTAAGAGCCACACCCATAACTTTTCCTGGAGCGAATCCCCACTCAATAAGTTCCTTACCTGTTATTTTTAACTTTGCCATTTTTTATTTTTTACCAACTAATACTTCGACCCATTTGTCGAACTTAGCCTTATCTTTTTCATATTTCTTATCTTTCATGTACTTCTCCCACTTATTCAAGCAGAAGCACATTGCTTCTTTCTTAGTCTTGAAGACTTGTCTATCCTCTCTCTTGCCTTCAAAATTCTGGTCAACTTCTGCCAGGGCAATATAATCATTCCCACGATACATTGCATGCCCACCAGTTGAAAACCATAATTTAACTGTCGGGTAGCAATTGCTTATTTCATAAGAAAATTTAACACGCTTACCATCTTCATAAGTTTTCCATTTTATTATTTCCGTATCCGAATCTTCATCAATACTTCTTTCTTTTAAAACAAGTGTATTCATATATGGAAGCTCTGTAGACTCAAGCTCTTCGAGTCTATCCATAATCTCATTCCAAGAATGTTTGTCGGCCTTCCACATGCTATAATTACTTTTTTGGTATTTTACTTAGGTCAATTTTTCCAACAATTTTAAAGTTTGCATTTTCAAAATCAATTGCCCTAACTCTTCTTCTTGTTTTTTCAATATCTTCAGCAGTTGGAGCATACTGCTCCATTTGAAGTTTGCTTTTGTATTTTTCAGTTATAACTTTGCCATTTCTTCCAGTGTGGTACTTATGACAATGCTTGCACTTATAAGAAACAATCTTACTTATCCTATGGGGTAGTGCATTTAATTTTTTACACTCTTCAATAGCCTCATCAAGTGTCTCAAACTTCCGCTTTTCCTTGAACACTTTGGTGCCATCTGTTTCGATTCTCACAAGAGTATTACAACCAACTTTTTCTTCGTTAGTTTCCATCTCACTTCAATAATAAGTCAATATATTCTCTCGCCTTATCATATCCCCAAGCGTGAATGGTCTTGTCAAACTTCGTCACATCCTCATCTGGAAATAACTCTTCTGCGCTTTCTTTAATTATTGAGTCATCCCAGCAAATATTCAGCACCCGCTTTCTCCAGCCAATTTTAATCCTACCCTTCGATGTGGTTACGATTAGCCACGGATAATACTTTGCATATGGCATAATGAAATATTCATTATTAGTTTCTTCAACAAAAATATCTCTTCCAGAAAAAACAGCCAAAATATCTTCTCGCTCCTTTTTTGCCTTCTCACGAACCTTAGGGTCAAGGTTCAGCTTTTCATCCATTAATGAGACTATTAAACTATCTGCGCATAAGGCTATTTGTCGCTTATCGTTTTCTGTTAAATCTCTATTGGCATCAAGAAAAATCTCCAGCTGAACACCACTTAAATCCGAATAATTATAAACTAATTTTTTCATAATATGTTATACGCATAAAATGAAAAAATGTTTCATGAGCAACTGGAGGGACTCGAACCCCCGTAAATACGCTTTGCAGGCGCATGCCTAAGCCACTCGACCACAGTTGCAATTAGAGGTTCCGACTGGATTCTAACCAGTGTAAATGCTTTTGCAGAGCACCGCCTCGACTCTCGGCCACGGAACCATAAAGCAAGGGAGATTAACCCCCCTTGCAAATCATATCAGCTGCACATGATGCAGCCCATGAGTTAGGCTTAAACCTTACTCTGTATCCCTTACCCTCAAGATAAGATTTAGCTGCATCATATACGATGTAGGACCTATTCTTTGGGATGCCAGGTTCCTTGCCCATCTTTATAAGCTCAATTTGATATGAGCTCCAGCCTGGATTTGGATTGATGTCCATGTCAATGTCAACAAGCTTATTCTGATGAGCGCCATAACCAAGCTTAACTAACTCCTCAGGAGTCTTTCTTGAGTACACCCCCTCCAACTCTTCCTCAAAGTATTCTGCAATTTCCTCAAGTCTTTCAACCTCTCTCCAGATTCTTTGGAAAATTGATGATGTTAAGGCTTTTTTCTGAGATTTCTTATCTTCAGATGCAACCCCTGTCTTAATTATTTTTACAGGAAATCCATCAAGTAGTTCTCTATTAAATATATAGTGAACACCTGCGTTTAATTCATTGTTATAAAATGCAATTACATCTGCATACATTACTTTTCTACCATTCTTTCTTACATCAGAGTCACATCCAATGTAAATAGTCTCTCCTGGATTTTTTTCCAAGTGTTCCCTTGCGTAATCGCCAAGGTCAACTACCATTTCTCCTCCGAATTTTTTAAATTTCCTTTCCATCTTTTCTTCTTTTTTAGATAGCACTAAAAAGTTGTCAATTTTTTGAGTCTACATCATTGTTATTATTCTTTTTTGTTCATAAAAAAAGCCCAAACTATACATTAGATAGTTTGAGCTCAAAATCTTTGTATATTATAAATCTACATATTCATAACGCTCAAACTAACATTGCTAAAAGGACATACCCCTTCCAGGCCACAATCAATCGCTTGCGATAATCTCCAATATGTCATGTTAGTTTTCATTCTTATTATAAATATATCATTTTTATCCAAGAAGCAATTTCTTCTCTTTTTTTTCTTTTTTAATATCAACCCAATTCCATCCAAGAAAAAATCTTGTACAAATTCTATGAAACAACCCTGGCTTTCTTGTCATCATTAACATAATAGAGTTTTCTTTTCCATTATTGCCTGTGATGTCATATCCGCCCACCTGCTCTGCTGTTGTAATAGAACTGCTAACTAAGCTAAATTTTTCAAAACTTTCTTGCTTTGTTTCGTTTTTTCCAATTTTATGTTCTTCCCAATATATATTTGACATATATTTTTTTCTTTAAATATAGAAAATTAAAATGATAAAATCAATATTTTCTTCTTTCTGCAAGACCCTCTGAAATTAACCACTCATTAATATTCTCTTTTTCAAGATAAATTTCAGCAATGTACCTTCCATATTTCTCTTTACTATCCTTAAAGGTCTTAATTACCACTTTCTTTCCAAGAATCTTATCTCTCAGCTTATCTCTGGATATTAATCCACTATTCCTTTCTTCTCCCTTCAACTCTGGAGCATTCAGACCACTAAGCCTAAACTTCTCTGTTATCTTGATATTAAAACCAAGGTCAACTTCTGCAGTAATTGAATCTCCATCATAAATGGAAATTATCTTTGCTCTATATTCGTACATAATCGTTTTTATGTATAAATACTCACAAAAAAGTGGTCCCTGCAGGATTTGAACCTGCGACCCTCTGATTATGAGTCAGGCGCTCTAACCAACTGAGCTAAGGGACCAAATATATTGCAAATATAACTCAAAAAAAATATCTACGCAAATCTTTTAACGTTTCCCACCTATAACTTTTCCCTTTGTATTCCTCAATATGTCTTCTTGATATATTTCCGCAGATGACAGTTAATAGTGGGTGCTCATCTATGTACCTTGCAAAAGCCTCTTCTGGCTCCAACATATCGCCATTATAGTTAACGAGTCCGTCTTCATAAAAGTACTTAGCTGACTGAGCACGCTCCCTACACATAACAAACATTATATCAACTGGCACAGAATCTTTTAATACTTCATCAACGTTTCTCATAATAATTAATTTGAGCTTTAAATTTTATCTTAGTACGGATGATGGGGATTGAACCCATGACCTTCTGCGTATAAGGCAGCTGCTACTAACCACTGAGCTACATCCGTATATGCATATGTCTATTTCATCTTCCATAATTTTTATTTTTTGTGGACAATACGAGAATCGAACTCGTGTCTCCAGTTTACGCTATTCTGTGTGGCTGCACTATATAGCCTTCGCTGCTCTTACCAGTTAAGCTAATTGCCCATATTTGTTGATGTGACAGGACTCGAACCTGCGACCCCCCGTTGCTACGGGTGCTCTACCAACTAAGCTACACATCGAACTCCTCCATCATCTTAAGCTGACTTTGGAGCTTACTTAAGTAGTGAACACAGTTGGATTTGAACCAACGACATACCTGACGCATCGGGCCAGAGCTCTAACCAAGCTGAGCTATGTGTTCTACCTCCTATTGGAGGGTGTAGTCCTAACTGGGCTCGAACCAGTGACCTTCTACGTATCAGGCAGACGCTCTAACCAACTGAGCTATAGGACTATTTATTTTATCTCGCCATTATCTCGCCAATTTGGCGAGAAAGACTTTGTAGTGACGGTGGGAGTTGAACCCACTTTGCACTTACGTGCCCACCTTATCAGGGTGGCTCCTAAACCGTCCAGACCCGTCACTAATTTTCATCATTTTAGGCTGATGGAACCTTTTGTGCGCCCGCCTGGGTTCGAACCAGGGACCCGCTGATTAAGAGTCAGCTGCTCTGCCAACTGAGCTACGAGCGCATATTTTTTGTGCGCCCAGTAGGATTCGAACCTACGATGGAGTCATAAACTCTCCTGATTAAAAGTCAGGTGCTGTCGGCCAGCTAAGCGAATGAGCGCATTTTTATTATATATTTTGTGCGCCTGGTGGGCCTCGAACCCACAACCTTCCCGTTAAAAGCGGGAAGCCCGTCCACTTGAGCTTCAGGCGCATTTAAAGACCGTTGTCTTCTTTTTTTGTGCGCCCGACTGGGTTCGAACCAGTGACTCATAGATTAAAAGTCTATTACTCTACCAACTGAGTTACGAGCGCATGATGTTATAATCAAGGCTCGCAACTTTGCAAATGCAAGCCTCTTAACGTTTCTTTTTAAGTTTCATCTTTTTACTTTTCATTTTTCTTCTTTTTTGAGCCTCAGACAGGGGTCGAACCTGCGACATCTTGATTACAAATCAAGTGCTCTACCAACTGAGCTACTGAGGCAATTTATATTTTGAGCACCCTACGGGAATCGAACCCGTCCTCTCTCGCTTACAAGGCGAGTGCATCTCCTATTCTGCTTAGGGTGCATGCATTTTATTTGAGCCATAAATCGGAGTCGAACCGATGACCTCTTCCCTACCAAGGAAGCGCTCTACCGACTGAGCTATAACGGCATTTGGAGTTCTAACTGGACTCGAACCAGCGTTGACCTTCATTCCTGCAATCGTCACCGCAGTAATAGAACTCATTTTTTGGGTACCAGACGGGGATTGAACCCGCAAGTCCCTTTCGGAACACCTGTTTCACAGACAGGCTCGGCAAAAACCAATATCCGACTCTGACACCATATTTACACTTCCTCCATACACAATGGGGGAGTTTAGTGTGAACTAAGCCCTGAGGGTGAACGAGGGGTCTCGAACCCCCGACCTCTGGAATCACAACCCAGCGCTCTAACCAACTGAGCTACGTCCACCATATATTGTCAGGGAAAATCGAAGCGAGTATTTTTACGTGCTCTAACCAACTGAGCTACAGCCTCCATGTGATTAACTTGGGAAGCTGGTGGGACTCGAACCCACGACCACGGCTTTAACAGAGCGAAGTAACTCGTTTTCTCACCACTGACAATTTATTTGTGAGCCACCCTAAGGGTGACTCGACAATTTTTTCAATATTTCAATTCAAAGAACGTTATCTTTTTTTTGCTCGTCAGGTTGGATTCGAACCAACATCTTCCTATGCTAATGTTTCAAGCAAGCCGACCTTTCCTGCAGGGAAATGAGGTCTAACTGACGAATGTTGCGGACAAAGTGGGGTTCGAACCCACGAACTCACCGATTAACAGTCGGGTGCTGTACCTGCCCAGCTCTTTGTCCATAAAAAATACAAGGGGAAAAGTAGCAAGAGATAATTAAACAACTGCAGGATTTGATACCTGCAACCTTTTCATTAACTGTGAAACGCCCCACTTGGAGCATAATTGCGAAGTAACTCTTAGCTGTCGCCACCATGTATTTTGCTCCTCCTGCTGGACTCGAACCAGCGACACCCTGATTAACAGTCAGGTGCTCTAACCAACTGAGCTAAGGAGGAATGTATTTCAAATTTTTTTACCTTTCGGAAGGTTATTGAGACGTTTCTCATTGACCTTTGGACACAAAAAAAGCCCGACATTTCTGTCGAGCTTCTGTATATCTTTTTGTACTTCTGAATTAACTAAATTCTTCAATGCCTTTTATACATAACTCGACCATTCGATTGTGCTTTTTATTGCAAATCGTATTAATATTCGTGATATGTATATTAAGTGCGTACATTTTGTTTCTTTTTATTAAATAGTAATTAAAATTCTTTTTCCTGATTAATTATACGCAAATTTATAACTTTTGTTTCAATAATGCAAGCTTTTTTTTAAAAAAAAATAAAAATAATTTATAAGCAATTGATTATTAGATGTTTATTTATATTTTTTTTATAGAATTCTCACTTGACCCTTGTCAAAGACTACATAGTTTGTTGCTGGTTCATGAGTTGAAAATGCTCCATCCATGGCATCTCTTATATTTTTCATTACAATTCCATCAAGGTCTCCAGAAAATTGGCCATACTCATGATACTCTAATTCATCCATTATATCCTCGTCTATGGAATAGTGATTCTTGATGTCATCACTTATAGACTTAATTGCTTCAGCGAGCTCCGATGGCACCATCCACTTATTGTTAAAAAAATATGTTGAATTCCCTATAAAATCAAAAATTACAGGATTTTCCATGTCAAGCTCAACCTTAATAACTTTGTTGCCATATGTTCTTGCAACCTCAGGATTATCTACAAAAAAAATAGGATTGCTATCATTGAAGCTTGTAAATGTATTATCAGTTCCGTGATATGCTACTATTTTGTTGCCAAGTGTTTCCGATAATACTTCTCTTATGATTTTTCGAAAATTCATTTTGATTTAGTCTATATGAATCTCTCCATCATCTCCTATATAGACATGTTTTGAACCCATTGAATTTGCTATATTGGAAAGCTCATCTCCAACTTTACCAAGACCTCTATCCCAGAATCCAGCGCCATGTCCATTTCTTGTAAGCCAAAGGTCGTGTCCAATTTGCTCTGGGTCAATTCCATCAACAAGACTTCCTGCTTGACTTAAAAATTCCTTAACATCCTTGTAAGCATCAATTTTTGCGTTATTACTTACATCAGACTCTATATTTGCAGGCCCAATCTCATCTTCCTCTGTCCAAAGTGCTGCCTCAAGATAGCTATTAAGTATGCTCATAATAGTTGGACTTGCAACTTCGTCATTTTCACCTAAAAAATCCATATTATCTAAAGGATTTCCCATCATGTTATCAAATACTTTATTTGTATAAGGGGGGAATTCCACCTCACCCCAACCAAGCCAAGAACCTTTCGTCAAAGCTTTTTGCCTCATCTCTTCCGCTCCAGAGGTATCACCTTGATTAAACATCTCACGACCTTTTTCATACAAATCATCAGCTTCTACTCCTTGGGATTTATCAAAATCATAGTCTCCATCAGAATCTCCATAGAAAACTTCACTGATTGGTTTTCCTATATTATAAAGCTCCTCATTAATTTTCTTGATTCTATTCTCTATCAAGGTTTTCTTGTGAAGCTTAGCAACTCCCTCATTTATAATTTTTTGAAGCTGGTCTCTTGTGACTTTAACTACTTTCTTGTTTTCCATTACTTGTATTTTAATAATAAATATTCACAAAAAAAGGAGCTCCGAAGAACTCCTTTCCAAAAACTAACTAAATTCTAAAATTAGAATGGCAAATCATCGCCAGCTTCAGCATTTAATGCAACTGGTGTCTGATTAGTTGGTACTGAATTTGCCTGAGCTCCACCTTGAGCTGGCGCTGAAGTTGCTGTTCCAGCTCCTGCTTCAACTCTCCACGCATCCAGAGAGTTAAAGTACTTCACAGTGTTATCTGCTGCTGTCCACTCCCTGCCTCTTAAGTTAAAGGCAACTGTAACTTCACTTCCTACTGTAAAAGTATTAAGAATTTCACATTTATCATTTGCCATTTGAAGCTGTACGTGTTGAGGGTAATTGGTATCACCGTCAATGGTTACAACAAATGTTCTTACTTTAAAGGTATCTGATTTTTGCTCGATAGCACCGATTGCCTTAATTTTTCCTGTTAATTGATACGACATAATTTTTCTTTTTTTTAATTTTTTTATCTTTTAAAACTATTATATATAATAATAAGAAAATAGCAAATTAAAATCAAGTGTTTTTTGAATTATTTTTCGTCTTTTTTTATACCAAAATTAGAGCGATACCAAACTCTCTCATGAAGATAGTATAGTCCCATCTTTGTAATTACCTCAGCCCCACCAATTGATAGACCTATAAATGGGTCTCCAGATATAATCCAACTTACAATAATTGTATCAACTGTTCCCACAACTCTCCAAGTTATTGTCTTGAGAATATGTCTTTTTCTACTAACATTAGTCTTCATCACTAAGGTATTTTATTACATCACCCTGGATTGACTCATCCACCATTGACCTCCATGCGTCATCACCAATCTTGATTGAGTCACGTATTTTTGTTGCCGATATAAATGCAATACCATCTGGTGGAGTGAATTCATTAATTTCATAACCAACTCCACGACCATAATTAACAGACTCAATATCTGGAATTATCATTACCTCAACATCATCCCCCTTGGATAGATGATACTTCTCAATCATATCAACCGTCTGCTCTGTTGTAAATGGATTCTTATCATCTGGCTCAATGTCACGAACCATTATTAAGGCAGGAATTCCTTGGTCCAATTTCTGCTGAATTAGAGATATGTGACCTTGATGATACGGCTGGTATCTCCCAATGAATATTGCCCTCTTCTTATCTTTATTTGCCGTAGGACTTCCTCCGTGATTTTTCTTTTCCCAACTCATATTTTAACTTCTTTAATAAAACCTTTTCTCTCTAATGTAAACAATATCTTGCTTACACACGTGTGAATTGTTGACCTTCCAGACTCAGCAATAACATCTGGATGTTCTGGTTCCTCATATGGACTATCAATTCCAGTAAAGCTTTTAATTTCTCCAGCTCTTGCTTTCTTATAGAGACCCTTCACATCTCTCTGTTCACAAACTTCAAGCGAAGCATCAACATGAACCTCAATGAAATTCTCCTTACCAATAACCTCTCTGGCTTCGGCACGTTCTTCTCTAAATGGAGAAATAAATGCGGTGATTACAACTGTTCCTGAATCCGCAAAAAGCTTTGCAACTTCAGAAATTCTTCTCATATTTTCTTTTCGGTCATCATCTGAAAATCCAAGGTCCTTATTTAATCCAGTCCTAATGTTATCACCATCAAGAACATATGACTTAATTCCATTATTTTCAAGAGCGAGTTCCAACTCGTTTGCAATGGTTGACTTCCCAGAGCCAGAAAGCCCAGTTAACCAAATAACTGGGCCTGCCTTTCTTTCTATCAATCCTTTATTTGGAAATAAATTTTTGTTCATATTTTTTTTGAACAAATATACAATAGTTTTTGCGAAAATTAAACACAAAATTAAAATAGAAGGTCAATATTTCCTTTCATAAACTGCTTAAAACTACAGCTTTTTCCAGTTATGTGGTCTTGAACCTGGTCATCCTTAACTCGATAAGTTCTTCTCTTATCACTTCTAAATCCTGTTCCGATTTGTTCACGCCTCTCTTCAACCTCTTCTTCAATGTGACCAGTTTGATAAAATTTATTAACCTTATCGGTCAATTTTCGCATTGCCTCACGTTTATTCTTATGTTGGTCTTTTTCGGCCTCCTTGACTTGTATGCCAGTGGCAAGATGTGTAATTACAACACAAGAGTCTGTTGTGTTCCTGTGCTGACCACCTGGACCTGAGTCTCTTGTTGTTATTATAGATATTTCACTTGGATGTATTTCTACAGGCTTGTATTCATCCTTATCAAGGATGGCAACTGTAATCGAGCTTGTGTGAACTCTACCTTTTCTTTCTGTTGGTGGGATGCGTTGCCAGCGATGTCCGCCAGCTTCGTTCTCGAAATATTGTTTGCAACCTTTCCCTGTTATTCACAAGGAAACAAAACCTTCTCTTCAGTGATTTGTTTCTACTGAGAAGTTATTCTTCTGGGCTGCTTTGATATACATTGCAGCCATGTCCTCAATAATGAGTTTTGAATCTTGGCCGCCTTCAGCTGCTCTTAATTCAAGTGTGATTCCTTTTTTCATGACTGTGTTTTTTAATTGTCTATAAATATAGTCAAAAAAATGATTAAATCAAATTTTTATTTATATATGAAGTTGCTATAGCAATTCCATTTTTTACCTTAACAAGACATCTAACATTTTGACCACCTCCATGTTCATAAACGTTCTTGTCAACCACTATTGATTCAAAATGACCTATTGAAATAATGTTATCATTCCAACAGCCTTTTATTGTGCAATCCTGCATTTGTGTTAATCCAGTAGCTAAAACTACTTGTGGTGTATTCGAACTCATTTTCTAACTTTATTTACTTCAGCCATAAATTCTCTCACAAGAATTCTATCAACTGGGTTTGTTGTTTTTCCTAATTTCTTAAATGTACTTCCTACGATGGCCCCATCTGCATGAATAAGTTGCTCTCCAACATTTTCTGGAGTAAGACCTGCTCCAATTATGAGTGGGAAATTTTGACTTACTCTCTTAAATTCCTTTATCTTATCAAGAGGAGTTTCCTTTCCAGTTCCAGCGCCAGTTACAACAATTGCATCACAATTATTCTTAGCTACAATAATATCTTCAGATAAGTCGGAACCAGAAACTGGCTGATAGTACTTTGGCCATACTCCTCCAAGAATTTTAATCTCAGGGAAGCGATTTCTAAATCGAATGAATGTTTGATAGTCAAATGGACTTGTTCTTTCGTAATTTCCAGCTACGTAGTCAAATTGAATGAAGTCAAGCTTATATGATGCAGCAAGTTCGTATGCAGTCACGATGTCATTGGGAAGAATGTTTATTCCCTTGAGCATGTTGCCAGGGATTTCATCAATCCAACCAAGAACCTGGCGAATCTCCTTCAATCCTCCGTGATAATTCTCCAAGATAAATCCATCAACACCTTCTTGCTCAAAGATTTCAATTTCTTTATCAGCATAGTCAGCAGCCTGCTCTTGACCATACATGTGAATCATTCCCAGAATTGGTTTTCTATTAAAGTCCATAAACATTATACGCAAGAAAACAAAAAATGTTACCTAAGCCTTTGTTGGAGTGTTGACCCATAACTTTGCTTCTCCACCTATTCTCTGCCATCCCTTTATATCTGACATCCTAATTGAGTAATTAGGATTTCTTGTAATAAAATAATACTGCATCATATCATGTATGTATTTTTGTTCAACAACATATCTACCTATACACACATCACACTTGCCATATTCAGTAACATATAAAACTATCACCTCCTCACTCTGCAGACATGAGTTCCCATTTATTTCAACTTCAAAATTAGGCTCTGGTCTCTCATCGTATATATTAGTCCACTTCATTGCCTTATTAGTCTCTGCAACATCATTTGTTAGTTTTCTAATTAGGGCTGGAGTTAAATTTGTATCACCATCTTCTATATAGTCAATTATTTGATATAAATTTGTTTTTACAGAACTAAACATTTCATTGCTATCAAAATCTTCTTCTCTTAATTTTACTAAATCATCAATTTCAACATACATTGACCTTTCTGTGTTTCTGTATTCAGCGGCAATTTCATATTTTTGATTTACTACTGCATCCATTTTCTTTTCTCTAATATCTTTTAGATTCTCATTCAGCTCTCTTAGCTTTTTAATTACCGTTTCTTGCATCGTTTATTTTTTAAAGATAATTATTAAATTATTCATTATTCAATTTAATATTACATGCTCTCTCAAACATTTCATATTGCTTAATAACACCTTTCCACATTTCTTTCTTTATCTCATTTCCCCACTTGGTATTAAATTCTACAGAATCAAGAAATTTTCTCTGAGGCTGAACAAAATCTAAGAAATTCATATTTAATTCAGTTGATAGGCCTAAGATGTTTTGGTGAATCCAATTGTACTCAAATACCTGCATAAGGTCAGCATCTCTTATAATAGCCTGTCTTTTATTTAAGCTCTTGCCTTCAATTACATAAGGATATTGTGTTGCATCAAGAATTTCATTAATAACCTCTAAATCTACATCAACCTCTTGAGATTCAACAAAATCTTTAATTGATTTTTTTGAATTTTTTATATTAATATCATCTGTTTTTTTCCCACCAGAATGATTTACATCATGAAAAATTGCTGCAATTAATAATTCCCTAAGCTCTTTTTCATCTGTTATTTTTTCACTAATAGCTCCAAGGTGGCAGTATTTCATTACAGTAAGTAGATGGTTTAAATTATGATAAGGATTGTTATTTGACTTGTTGTTTAATATAATATACTTAAAAGCTTTTTGCAGATAATCATATTTATCAATTATTTCAATTGCTTCTAAAATTTTATTAGACTTTTCTCTCTTATCTTTTGCCTCCGTTAATCTACCCGCTATTCCAGCAAGTGTTTTCATTCTATTTTTCTCTTCCATTTTTAAATTTAAAAAAAAATAGAATCAAAGTAAATATAAAACAAAAAAAAGGCTCAACAACCGAAGTCGATGAGCCTTTTTTTTTATAATACCCTGAGATTATGGGATTATGTAGCACCCTTTGATTGCCGTACCCACTATGCTATCTAAGCGGTTAACAATTGTATCCACTTGACTTTCACCAAGTATGCACCAGTCTCGGTTCCTATGGGAAACCACTCCTATCGTGCAGCCTAACTCTGTGAATTTCGCCTATGCCTGGTTTGCAGCCCGACACGAACTTCCCTTCACAATCGACACCCATCTTGCGGATGTTTGCCTCCCTAATTCTGCCGAAACAGTTAGGGTCTGAGAGACCTTTTAACTTACACGCCCGTGAGACTTTCACTTTTCTGTTTATATCTTAATGAAACCAACCTTGCCAAAGTAGTGATGTACATGCGAAATATGTACAATATAGAGACGTGCCCACGGGAGTGGTTCCATAACTTGCATTACAGAATATCCACACGCCTCTCTGTTGACCCAACAAGGCCCACGATTAAACCCGAATATCTTAATCAACTCAGAACTCACCCTAAGATAAGCCCTTTGCATCATGAAGATACCAAATTCAAATGAACTAAAGCACTTACATTCGTTACGTGTTCGCACAATAGAACTAAGCTTTTCCTGTTACACTGTTTCCAATGCTCAACCACCATAATTCCCATGATGGTTCTCTATTTTTGCGCAAATAGAGAGTACTCACTTATTGCATAGGTGTCCAGACAGAATAAATTCTGAAAGGCGAAGGTGGCACCTCCATTTATAACTTGTTACCAAATTTTATCTTCCCTTGCGGGCTTGACTCAGCTTTCGCTAAGTCGAGACTCTATACAGCCTCAATGTTATCGTTGTTAGAATTGTAATAGCTGGTTCATGTTACATAACCAATTTAAAAGCGAAGGACATCTGCTATATTTCATACAGTTGAGCGTTTTTTCCATTCTCACTTTCCTCACTTACTATTACTGCCGAATGGACCTAAACACTTAGACCAACAACAATTTTTTAAATATCTTTCAAAGAACGTTTTCTTTTTATTGTCTTTCGACATTGCAATATTACGAAACTATTTTCGATAATGCAAGAGTTTTTTCATTTTTTTTTAAAAAATTTAAAAACCTTTTGTGGGGCAGCCAGGAATCGAACCTGGGACCTCCTCCGCTGTGCAGCCTCAACAAAGAAACTCACTAACACGATGGCGCTCTACCGCTGAGCTACCGCCCCTTTTTTTAAAGACAATGAGGTATTACCCCCAGTGTCTTTAAATTTTTTAGATTTCTAAGAAAGGCATGACCTCCCGAAGAATATCTTTGTGCTTAACAATGACTTGCGCACCAGGGTCAGCTTTCAGCAGAACCTCAAGTGACGGATAGTACGTAATATCATTTTCACACATCTCTTCCCAACCGAAGCACGAACAGTGTCCCCCATATACTGCAGCCCACTCCCCTGAGGCAGTAAGTCCGTACTGAGTAACAGACTCTTCATAGTCATCAAGATAGTATCCATCGGCCATTATAACCCACAGTACGTTTCCTAATGCAAATTGAATTCTGTCGATGTTTTCAATACCTGTTTCCAAGTATTTTGGACCTCCCCAGTTATTCAATCCTGCTTGAGCAGAAAAAGCTTCTTCAAATGTTTCAAATGTTTTCATGATTTTAAATGTTTTTTTGATTTGTAAATAGTACCTATCTAAAAACATCTTTGTCAATCGACAATTTAACTCCCGAAGAAATAGCGCTTGGTAATGGAGGGCAATTCGTTTCACTGGTCCACGTTGGCTCGATACCTTCACGGGGCTACTCCACTCTGCCTTGAGTCCACTACCAAAATTATCTTTAAAATTATCGAAGCCTTGAGCTATTGTGCCCATTGTTTAACCCTTCACTGTATAGGGACTCATTACTGCGCCAAAATTGGAACTACTCAGGAGTTATCATCCACATCGAGCGTTTCGCAGCCGATAATTTAATAATGTTGAAATTACACTCAGTAAAGCCTTGCTCTTGGTTCACTAATCCCTCACTTCTTTTTAACAGCTTGCGTTTGTGCCATGCCTAAGTGCATAATTCACATGGTTACGCTATGCGAACTAATGTAATTTCAATATCTCAATCTTTCAAAGAACTTTATTTGAGACCAGCAAGCATTTCATCTTACATAAATCCCACCAACTGGGGGATTTGTTTTCTAATTAAACTATAGTCATTGCAACAATTGCTACAAAAAGAAAACGCTTTGAAAGATGTGGCCTTAGTCCATTTTTTATTCTATCTGGAGCCTGAGATTTTCCCGACATTGCTGTCTCGAATCCATCGGCCTTAGTCCAATCCTGGAGCCTTTCTCAATCTCGTCACCGAGGTATTGCGTTTTCTTCTCTATCTTGTACGTGCAAATTTAATAAATGTTTCAAAAATTACAAAATATTTTTTGAAAAAAATTAATCATGCTCATATTCCTCAATCACAATTTCATCTTGCCTTACAATTACTCTTGCATGGTCACCAAACATCGTCTTATAGTCATCATCATCAAGTTGACCAAGAAATCCTCCAATTGCATTTTTAATTTCTTCCCCCTTATGATAAGTATATTTCCTTCCATCTTCCCAATTATAATTTAATACATCAATTGTACCTTCTTCACCCTCATCATCATATTCTGAGTAACCATTAACGTCAAAATCACCTGAATTACACCAAAATTCACAAGGTTCTCCATCATTAAAATATGGAGTATACTGAGTCCAACTCACAGACTTAACTTCGGGATACATCTCAAATATTTTATTCATTCCCTTGATGAAGAAATTTTTTACTTTCATTCTCGCCTCATCTCTAAGGGTTTTCATTTGTTCCTTAATAGAAAGGAAATCATCATTTGTCTCTTCAACAACCCTTTTTATATCTTCGATAGTTACATTATCTGGAACCTGGATTGGAGTTACATTTGGATTTGTGAACTGGTCAACAGCGTCAAAAATACCTTTCTTCTCACTCTTAGAAATAGAATCTTGAATTTCCAGAATCTCTTCAGTTGGACCAATTTCATCATCTGATAATTCTGAAGAATCCTCAATTTGAATTTCAACTATTTCATAAAACCTAATTCTTGAAGCCTTAATTAATCTCTTAATTTGGTCATCAGTTGCAGTCTGTGGAATTTCTATGTCGAACCAATCTTCTAAGTTAAGACCCATAGACTCAAGAGCTCTCTCAAATTCAGATTCATCCACTGCAACCTCATCAATGTCATATCCATAATAACCTATTCGCTGACCTCTCCACTCTTTAATTTCAAGTTCCATCATTCTTTTCTTGGCAAGAACTTCATCTGTCAACACTACCTGCGGATGGCCCCCACCTCCCTCTGACTTATAGTATGTTTCATCGTCATATTCATAACCTATACTTTGGACTACATAACCTTTTTTTTCCATGATTTCTATTTTTAGTCTATTCTTAAAACTGTTACTCTTTTATTATTTTCTATTCTCTTATAGGAATTTGGACAACCACTTCTGCCATTGTTCATCCAATCCTGGAACTCCATATTTTCAATATAGTCCTGTGCTGTTGGGATAAACTTCATACCATAGTCCTCAAGAACATGTTGCTCAGCTATATCTCTAACAGACACTTCTTTGCCATCTGAGTTTTTTATACAAGTACCGTGCTCCATATTATCCCTCAAGAATTGAATCATATCCTTCTCAAAAGATTCTGGAAGGTTGTACTTTTCTTGCAACTTTCTAATTCCATCGAAATGAATTCCAAACATCTTCTCCATATAAAATATACCAGCACTTGAGTGAAATATTGTTCGATGCCTATTATCTGATATGAAAGCTTTTGATGAATCCATCATATTGTGGATGTCAATATAATCCTCTTCTATTCCTCCATATTTCTTGGAGCTGCTCTTTGCGTGTATAAATGGTTTTGCCATGTCTTATTTCTTAATTATTTATTTTCTATTTGTTTGTTCGATTAAAGTATCTATGTTTTCAATTTCTTTATCAAACCAAGCTTTCCTCTCTTCTTCACCCTCAATCTTTACAGTCGAAGCTCTCGACTCTATCAGAGCCCATCTCTTAGCTTGATATATTGCATTCCAAATTGGACGTTCTGATATGTTTTTCATAGCATCTAATTGAAGTTCTAAGTCTTCTTTGGTCCAATATTTCATATACTCTTGTACTTTTCCTTCTATAAACTCAAAAATCTCATCTGGCGTTAGGTTATTGTAATTTTCTTTTTCCATACTTTTATTTTTCTACTTTTTTTTCAACATAAGTAACTGTCTCTCCAGATTCAAATCCTTTCTCCAGGAGAAGTGGAAGACTCGCATCCTTGCACCAGGCATACACAGTCCATCCGCCAAACTTTTCTTCTACATATGACCACCTTGTTTCCCATAGTATCCTGAAAATACCCTTTCTTCTATGGTCTGAGTGGACCCATGCATCAAGAAATTTAATTTTCTTGTCATCCTCTCTATTCATGTAGATGTGTCCAACAATATCGCCATTAAGCATTGCTATCCAGCTATCAACTTTCTGCGCATTTGCCTTAAGGTGTATTATTTTTATCTCCTCAGTGTTCATTTTATATCTTTATTTTTCCCCCCTTAGTCTTTACTGATGCACCAAGGCTCTTTAATATTTTAATTTGAGCTGACACATCTTTTGGAGTTATAATTTTAACAGAACTAAAAGTGTCATTAAAAATATTAATAGATTTTCCAACCTGAATTACTTCACTATGAATTAAATGTTTATCTTTCCATATTCTAAACTTAGAACCACCGTCTCCATCGTGATTAAAGTCTGTAACAGCCCAATTGAATACGTCTCCATCAACTGTTATCTTCCTAAGCTTCTTCTTCCTATTCTTTGTGCTCATCATCAAAATTTTCAAATTTAGCTCCAGTTGGCAGCACTTTAAATTTTAAGTCAATAAATTCTAACGACCTCTTTGGCTTTACTAATATCTTTAATCCAATACACTCACCAGAATCATACATTGGCTCAAGCTTAATGTCTTCAACCTCATGTCCAATCAATTTCTTCACAAATTCTTTATCAATCTTCATCGTCATCTTCTAATTCTTCCCTATCAGCCCCTCCAAGCTTCCTAAGTATTTTTGGTTCAAACTCATCATACCTATCATTTCCAAATCTCAAGCAAAGACCATCTTCTCTGGTGTTCTTAATGACAAACCCCTTCTGACCAAGCAATTTTCCGTATTCCACATGGTCATCTCTATCCATCTTCTTCTCATCAAGAATAACCCAATCACCCCTCTTAAGGTTCTCAAGAATATTTTCAACCTTGACTGTGTGCTGGAACTTTGACTTAAAGTACTCAAGCATCGCAATAACCCTATCATTATGCAATCCACCAAGCTCACCAACTTCATCTTCAGCTGGCATCTCCCTGTTCCAGGGCTCACCTGTGAGCATGACGCTGGAACTCACACTCAAAGGTCGAACATAATGCCAGCCATCTCTATGGGGCATCTCATAGTACATGCCACCTTGAGTCAAAATTGTTGAGAATACCTCTGGCTCATTAAGACCTTCTCCGAATCCCATTCCCATCTCATACTGTCCCTCAAGAACATGAATGGCACTTGGCCATGGGTGTGGGTGAAAAAGCGCTTCCTCTCGCTTGCATGGATGTATGAAGTGTAGGTACACTCTGTAGTTGCCTATTTGGCACCAAAGCCTTTCAACGTGAGGTGGGTGATAGTTTATGTCGAGCGATTTCCAGATAGATGCATCACATAACATATCATAAAGCTTAACTCTCTCTATCTGCTGCAATTTTTCTATTAAAGTCATTTCCATAACAATATTTTCTATCTCATAAGAAATATAAATAAACAAATTTAGAATACCAAAATTTGACACTATTTATATGAAACTTTTTGCAATGGATGATTTGGAGCTTAAAAATGAGATAGAAATGAGGATAAATCCAATAGATTTTTCTATTTCATCATCAGAATTAATTGATATTATGAACATGTTTGATGCTGATAAAGAAAAGGTCGTCCATGTATATAGTCAAATTATTGAAGAAATGCAATCAGAGATTAGGGATACGACAGAAGATGTGATTGACTACTTCAGAGATAAGGGGAATTATTACCCGTCCTACAAACAATTTAGAGAACTTTTTGATACCTATACTGACAATCAAAATGTTCATGATAGTATTTTAAGAGATATGTACAAACAAACAATAACAGACAAGAATCAGCTTTCTCTTTTTGAGATAGTCAAAGATGAACTTAAAAAAGTAATGAGCGAATCTGATGATGATTTCGACATAGCTGCAAGTAAAATAATGAAAAACTGGGGGGGTGAAATTAAGAAAGACCGCTCAGCAAAACTAAGTCCTCAAGATATATTTGACGTTATTGATGCGGGTGATGTAGCGAGGAGAGATATTGAGAGTGAGTTTGGTGAAGATGAATTCATGGCTATGACTGATGATGAATATAAGGGATTGATGGATGATATTTATGAAGCTGTTGATGAGAAGGGATTATTCCAGGCTGAAGATGCTGAGGGTAATATTATCAAGAAGCTTGCCCTTGTAACTCCAGTTGGGGGTGTTGATAAAAAGGGGCGTGTAACGGGATTTGGTGATGATGGACAAGGTAGAATGCAAATTCTTGTAACTTGGGAGTGGCCAATTGACATGAAATATACAAACCCAGAAGAAATGGGAAAAGACAGAGTATATCCAGAAGATATTGTTCTTGCAAGTTCAAAAAACATGAATGAGAATGAATATTTGAAAGAAGATGAAATTGATGACGAATTGGAACTTGATAAACTTCATTTTGATAAATCGAGCTTATATAAGTGGATTTTAGATGCGCTACATCAACTTGATGTTTATTCAACAGAAGATGTAGCTATGGCTATGGAGAAAGCTTTTGAAAGAGATTACGATTATAAACTAAAAATGAATGAAATGAAAAACGAAGAACAAATCAATGAAGTAGATTCTTTTCTTAATGAACTTGAGGATTGCACTGAAGAGCAAGAGCAGGCTCTTGAAGAAATGAGAGGACTTGGTAAGGGTGTTAAAAATTCTGGAAACAGAAATGTTAAATTACGTGATGACAACCACCATGCTCCACTTACAAACTTAGATGAGGCTGTTGAAAAAAATATCAATAAACTTTTCGAAGGTAAAGTAACTAAAAAACAGCTTGTAAATTTTATCAGCGAACAAGCCAAGGAAGTTGCAAATAAACTTAGAAATTAAAAAAACAAAAATGCTTAAAGAAGTTAGGAGCTATATAATTGATGCTATTCTACGAGAAGAGTTTGACCCATTCGACCACGAATATGTTCAAGCTAACTCTGTGGAGGATGTTATTGATGATTGTATTCTATCCATTAATGTTGTTGGAAATAAAAAACTAAAGCACCCTTACTTTTCTTTGCCAGCTGGATACAGCTGCCCATTCGCAAGCCAATGTTTATCTAAGGCTGATAGAGGTGGGGAAGAAGTTGGGGATAGTGGTCTTAAGATTAAAGATTTTGGACAATTCAGGTGTTATGCAGCAAGTCAAGAGGCTCAATATAAAAACTTGAGAAATCAAAGGTGGAGAAATTTTGACCTACTACAAGGTAAGTCAAGAGATGAAATGGCTGATATTATAAATAAATCCATTGAATATAATCTTCCACACGGAACCCATGTCTTTAGAATACATGAGAGCGGAGACTTCTTTAATCAAGATTATTTTGATGCATGGATTAAAGTTGCAAAATCTCATCCTGAAACTATTTTCTATGCATACACAAAGAGTCTTAAATATTGGATTAATAGATTAAGTCAAATACCAGAAAATCTAATTTTAAATGCCTCTAAGGGAGGGAGAAACGATGACTTAATTGATAAGTATAACCTCAAATATGTTGAAGTTGTTTATTCTCCAGAAGAAGCTGTTGCAAAAAAATTAAAAATAGACCTTGATGATTCTCTTGCCTGGAAACAGAGTGAACCATTTGCGCAACTTCTTCATGGTGGACAGCCAGCTGGTTCCGAAGAGGGTAAGGCCTCAAGAAAAAATAGAGAAATCATGGATAGGATTAAAAAAGCAAAGGGGCTTAGTGAAAGTACAATTAGACAAATTATAAGAGAAGAAATGGTTTCTATTATAATAATTTTATAACAAAAACAAATAACAGATGGCAGCAAAGAAAGCAACAACATCTTCTTCAAGCTTCTTGAAGAAGTCAAGAAAAAAAAGACCTGGAGTTCATGCAAAAAAGAAGACATCCAAAATTAAAAGTTCAAAGCTTTATAAGAAAAAGAATGTTGGACAAGGTTAAAATATTGTAATATGAAAAAAAATGAAATAGTAAATAGGGTTTCTAAAATTATTAAAGAGAATTTTAGAGAAGATGAAGGAGCTTCATATAAATATGCTCTTAATAAAATCTCAGGAAACTCTAATAAAGTTAATTCTATGATTGATTCCGAAGATGAACTACCTTCTTGGATTCAAGATAAAATTACAATAGCCAATCATAATATGGATGCTATTCTTGGATATTTAGAAACTGAAAAAATTGAAGAGGGTGAAGGTCTATGGGCGAACATACATGCAAAAAGAAAAAGAGGAGAGAAACCAGCAAAGCCTGGAGATGATGATTATCCAGATAAAAAATCCTGGGAAAAAACCATAAAATCTGAAGAGCTTTCAGAGGAACTATCCGAGGAAGAGTATGATGAGGCTTGTAGTTTGATGGAGAAAATGAGCTTCACCCAAGAGGGACAGAAATATGCTTTCTATGAGATTGACGCTCCTGAGTTAAATGAAGCAGAATATCAAGGGAGAAAAGTTAAGCTTGGAAAAATCATGCGAGGTGATGTTAAGAAATTCAAGGTGTACGTTAAAAATGACAAAGGAAATGTTGTTAAGGTAAACTTTGGACAGAAGGGTGTTAAGATAAAGAAAAATAACCCTGAGAGAAGAAAGTCATTTAGAGCAAGGCATAATTGTGAAAATCCAGGACCAAGATGGAAGGCAAGATATTGGTCTTGTAGAAAATGGTAAAATAATAAAATATATGTACACAAGAGAACAAATAGAAACAGCTGTTAAAGCAAAAGGATATGCTTGGTTTAGCGATGCATCAAACAAGGGTTTTGATGTTAATATTGTTGGAATTAGAAATATGGCCCCTGGAGACAAGGTAACAAATATATTCGATGACTGGATAACCATATCTTATAAAGAGGGTGGAGAATGGAAATCTTTCTGCTGGAATGCAACTACAGACCCAGGGAAAAAAGGTGTAATGCAATATAGCAATAAAAAAGGTGTTGCAAGGCTAATTCCTGGACAATATAGAGGTGTTTATCGAGTTGACAAGCATCAAGGAAAATATGACGCTCTTTGTCAAAGACTTGGTAATGTTAGTGTCTGGAGAGATAACAATAAGGATTTAAAGTTTGACAACATGATTGTTGATACAGGTATGTTTGGAATTAATATCCACAAGGCTGGACAAGATTCAACTTGGGTTGAGAACTGGTCAGAGGGATGCTCTGTATTCAAGAGAGTTAAGGATTTTGATGTATTTATGTCAATATGCAAGAAGGCTGCAAAGATTCATGGAAACAAATTTTCTTATACACTATTAGAGTCTACAGATATTAAATAATGAATATCAGAAAAGTCATAAGAGAAGAGCTTCGACTTATTTTTGAAGATATAAATATTCCTGTAGAAATTGGAGATGAAATTCTTACTGGAAAATTCAAAAATAAGAAGACAAAAGTTAAATCTATTAGCAAAAATGAAAAAGGTGACTTAACAATCAATGATAAGCCTGCTCTAAAATTTAGAATCCCAGAGAAAATAAAGGAAGGTATATTAAATAATGTAACTTGCAAAAATTGTGGATGGAAATGGAAGATTGAGTTAAAAGACAAAAATCCACACCTTTGTCATAAGTGTGGATATGATAATGAAAAAAATGAATTTGATAATGTGTCTCTTGAATCCTGGAAAGAGGAAAACAATATTAAATAACCAAACCAAAATCTCTCTTACCAGCCTTTATAATTTGGCCAGCATGAATCTCTGTATTTTCGCTGGCTTTTTTATTGTCAACACTTATTGCTCCTTGATTTAAGAGTCTTCTCGCCTCAGACCTGCTACAGTTTCTAATTTTAGAAACAGCATCTATAATATTATCAGACTCAATCTCAGAAATATCTTCAGGTATTTCACTATTCTGTACAGACTTCTGGAATTGACTTAGACAAGTGTTTGCAGTTGATGTATCAAACAGCTGCTCAACGATGCAGTGTGCCATCATCTTCTTTCTATCCATAGGATGCTCATCCGAAACTCCATCTGTTAAGAGAGGAATCCATTCTTCCATTACACTGTCAGATATGCTCATGCACTTTCCAAACACATCGGTTGGGTCCTCATCAAGAAATATGCAATTACCAAGAGACTTGCTCATTTTTCTACCATCAGTTCCATTGATTATTGGTGCCATGATGCAAACTTCTGGCTTCTGGCCATTAAGCTCTTGAAGTCGTCTTGCTATTTGAAAATTGAACAATTGGTCTGTTCCACCAATCTCAATCTCACTCCTAAGAATTACTGAATCTGTGCCTTGGAGTATCGGTACAATCAACTCGTGAATTCCAATCGGACTTCCAGACTCAATTCTACTTGAAAATGCATTTCTATTTGTAATTTGCTGAACAGAGAAGTCGCTTACTATTTTCATAAGCTCTGGAACACGCATCTCATTAAATGCATCTCCATTTCTAAACACTTTAAAGCCTGGTAGAAGAACTTTCTTAACCTGCTCAAGTATTTTGTCAGCATTTGACTCAACGTCTTCCTTGGAGAGGATAGGGCGTGCTTGGTCCCTACCAGACGGGTCTCCAAGTTGAGCCGTAAAACTTCCGAGTACAATTGTGATTTTTTTTTCCTGCTCTTGAAGTTTCTTGACAATTCTAAGCGGAACAAGGTGTCCTAAGTGAAGTCTATGAAATGTTGGGTCAATGCCGAACTTAACTCTTGTTAGACCAGTGAGGTCTGAATCTTTTGGGAAAATTTCCATAACGTGCTCTTTTGGAGAGCACACTGAGTACTCTCTGATTAATTATAATATGAATACTCTGTTTCCATTTTTAATGGTTTTTATTTTTTGGAACATGTAGTTCCCATTTATTATAGAAATCGTCATTGCTTATGATAAACCTTGTACCTCTGTATGTATAGTATCTTACATGTCCAGAATTATCATGATTCACTCCAAACCAAATATTAACAGTTCTGCCTGTGTCTTTTTGTGTGTATCTACCAATTTTCTTTCTATTTTTTAACTTCATTTTTTATTATACGAAACAAATAAAAAAATGTTTCAACTTGGTAGCGGAGGCAGGATTCGAACCTGCGGCCCCTTGCGAGGGCTCCAGCTTATGAGACTGGTGAGATAGACCAACTTCTCTACTCCGCAATATTTGACCCGCCCTGTGGGTACGGCCCACATCCCAAGGCTAATGAGGCCTTGAGCCTGCTCATTACAGTGACGGAATTTGTGGCAACGGCTGGATTCGAACCAGCGACCTCTGGGTCATGCCCCCAGCGAGATTTGAACAGATAGGTTGTACAAACTAAGATTCTGATTCATGACTCATCCTCTCAAAAATTTCAACCCCATATAGTTCTCCAGACTTCTCCACGTTGCTAAACGTTTGTTGTACCGTAGGCTGGGCTCGAACCAGCGATGAGATTTCTCTCGCCTACTTATGAGGCAGGTGCGATAACCAACTCCGCTCACTACGGCATGTGATGGGATAAGCTCCCATCGAGCTATATTATTTGAAATTGTTTTTACGTTTCCACTCTTCATGCTTCTGCATGACACTCCACTCATAAGATGCTCCTGGATAAATCTTAGCATCTGGAAATCCGTTTTCTGGAGTCAAAAGAGACTCTTCAGCCTTAATGGCTCCCTTAAATTTTCCAGCACCCTTCTTATTTTCAATATTACCAGTCGATGGGTTATATGAACCCCAGTCAGTTCTGATTCCACCCTTTGGCTCAATAAATTCAACCAAATAAACCTGACCGCTACCATCGAGCATTTTAATAATTAATCTCCCAGTTTCATCTCTATCTTCAAGGAATATCTTCCTCACATCTTCTTTTTTCATAACGAATTAAAATTTTTTATTACCTAAAAGCAACTCTTAAGCCACTCTTTAATTTTCCTGTTGCGCCTGATTCTTTTAATCTTGTGCGCTCTTCTGAACATATTATTGACTTTTTTGTCAATCTCTCTATCTCCTAATCTGTTCTTTTCAGAGACGCTCAAATTACTCATGTTTTCTAATTCTTTTAAAAATTTACAAAAATAAATAGGGAAAGTCAAGAAGAGCTTAAAATCACTGCCCATTGGGCAACGATAGGAGTCGAACCTATACATAACCGAAGTAACTCTTTCTTTCGCCACTATTTAACAGAGCGGATAGACGGTCTCGAACCGACACTATTTCACATTGGAAGTGTGATGCCATACCAATTAGGCGATACCCGCATTTTGTCTGTTTAGAGTCAGTACAATGACCTTGGAGCGATAGACAGGAATCGAACCTGCGACCCCCGACTTGGAAGGACGGTGCTCTACCAACTGAGCTACTATCGCATTAATAAGAGGAAAGAGTGACCAGTAAACAATACAGCCGCCTTTAACCACTTGGCTACCTCCCGAATTTTCCAATTTGTCGGGAGGGCAGGATTCGAACACTGCGTAGGATTTCTCCAGCTGTTCCACAAGTTAGAAGTAACTAAACCACATAGCCTCTTATTTGTGCGGGAAACAGGGCTCGAACCTGCCGCCTTCTGATTGGCAACCAGACGCTCTTCCTACGATGAGCTATTCCCGCATGCTGTCAAGCAACCATTTATACACCCGCACTTGACAATTATCTGAGTGTTTCCTTTTACTTATTAAGTTTTTTTAATCTTTTCTTTTTATTGTCCTCTTGGGCAATTTTTAACTTTGTTGCAAAGTCCATGTAGGCAATTAATTTGTTAATCCTATCAGGGTCTTCATTCTCTCTCTTCTTCATAATGCTCCTTCTCTCTAATAAAAAAATAAAACAGGGAAAAATGACTTGGGAACGTTAAGTTATTCTAACCGCTAAACTACAGGCGCATTTCTTTTATTTGAGCGCCCGCCAGGATTCGAACCTGGGTCTACTGCTTGGCATGCGAAGTAACCCTATTGTCTTACCACTGTTTTATTTTTTGTCTGATGAGCTGGATTCGAACCAGCGTGCTCCTACGTCCAAGGTAGGCGAGATAAACCTGACTCCTCTACCACCAGATATTAATTAATATTTCAATGAACTTTAATTCATTATTGTCGGGATGACAGGACTCGAACCTGCACGATGCCTTCGTCCCAAACGAAGTGACTTACCAATTAGTCCACATCCCGAAAAATGATTGTTTTTAAGCGGAACAATCAAACCACTCAGTCTGGAGAAGGGGATTCGAACCCCTGGAGGACACATCCTGAGCGCCCTCACTGGTTTCCAAGACCAGCCAATTTAACCTAACTCTTGCATCTCCAGATGCAGTTTATAGTTCTTCAACTTTTGTTGGCAGGGAGGGATTCGAACCCCCGAACTCTTACGAGACTTGATTTACAGTCAAGCGCCTTTAACCACTCGGCCACCTACCAATGCTTGCGTTTGCCATTGCAATGGCTGAGGAGGCACGCATACGCCTTTATCCTCATTCTGGTGGGAGCAGAGGTAATCGAAACCCCAAGGCGATGTTTTACAGACACGACCAGAAACCCTGTCGATACTCCCAGTTTTACGACAATTTCTTTAATTTTCAGTTTGCGGATGTCGTAATTTCCATTTCTGCTACTCTTAATCGTGGAGGTAGTGGGAATTGAACCCACGAACTTCTACTTGCAAAGCAGGTGCATTCGCCAACGCATGCTTCACCCCCAATTAAAGTCTTTGTTCTCAGAGTCCCTTGGTAGGGAACTATTTGCATGCCTGCGACCTCGGAATCGAACCGAGATAAATCGTCAGGGTACCACCCCAACCCTGCAAAGACTATCACTATATTCCCTCTAAACTGCAGGTAAAGAGGAGGAAAGTAACCTAACCCTGGTGGAGATGACAGGAGTCGAACCTGCGGCCTTCTGAGTGCAAGTCAGACGCTCTCGCCAGCTGAGCTACATCCCCATTTTTTATACCCACATTCCTCCAGAGCCTAAAAACTCTGAATAATCGTCAAGGTCATTTTCTTTAACCTCTTGGGTTTTATCTTTATTCAACATGTCAAAGTACTTTTGATTCCTAATCATCTTCTTCTTGTCGATTCTATTATAAAAATCTTTCAAGAGAGGCTCAGGAATCTGGATGTTCCTCTTTTGGAATTCACCCAATATTTCTTCCTCTGTAAAAGTCCAGTCGCAAATTCCATCGCTCCACTGGTCTACCCAAAGGCCCCAACTTCTTTTTCCGACTATCACACCCTTTAATATATTCGGATGTCTTGTCTTTATTGAATTGTTTCTCTTTATGTCACCATTTTCAACCTGTCTGAAGCAAAACTTTCCTTCTTCTCCTTCTGGGTCAAACTCAGTTTCAACAATTGAACCTGAAAATTCTAAGAGCCCACTTCTGTAACTCTTCAAGAAAAAGTTGAACATTTCATTAAAGTTTTCAGAATACTTTCTAAGTTTCCTATTCTTTCTGCTTCCTACTTTTTCTTTTTTCTCTTCGAGCCTACTTAACCTTTGGCTCCCAAGCTTTTGCCTCCTTGACCTATCATTTTTCTTAGTTTATAAACTGTTTAACTCCTTTTGCAACTCTTGAATTTTCTTCTGATATTCAGGAAGACTTATCTCCTTAGTCGAAGATGTTTTCTTCGTTAGCGATATTCTCATTTCTTCCTGCAAAGTGTCAATTCTCTCTTGCAACTTTTTTCTCTTTTTTTCAACTTTTGCCATTTCTCTTTTTTCTAAGCGGTCCAGGAGAGATTCGAACTCTCGTTTTTGAGCATAGACAGTGCAAATCCCCAACCAAAGGGGCTCACAAGACCAAAATGATTTTTTTATCGAAAATCTAAACGAAGCGGTCCTGACGGGACTCGAACCCGCAACCATCCCGCAGACAACGGGTTATCCTACCAGTTGGACGACAGGACCAATTTAATTTTTAGCGGTCTGAACGGGGTTCGAACCCGCAATCTCTTCCGTGACAGGGAAGCGCCATACACCCATATGCTGCCAGACCAATTATTTAGGGGAAAGATTGAGAGAGCTTGTTTTGTTGAATTTTTCGGGAGTCTAACCCGAAACCTTTTGTTCCTAATACAAATGCTCGTACAGTTGAGCTTAAAATTCGAAGTAACTCATCTCTGTCACCACCTAAATGTCTTATGTTTCCAACTAAGGAGAAGACAGGATTTGAACCTGTGACCTGGGACTCGGAATCGCATTTGCTTTTTCCCCGCTCTATCCACTGAGCTACATCCCCTTAGCTTTTCACACCCTATTCAATAACCCTACTAACCTTGCTACTCTCTTGCTATTACTCAAAAAATATCTCTCTCCAGTCTGTCCACCCTTTATGGCGGCTCAAGTTTTCTTTGGTCAAGCCAATGCGATTGTTACCTTCAAGTTCCTTAGTTTTTTCTCAACAACTTTTCACTCAGTTTTCTGATTATCTTTCAGAAATTTTTCAATATTTCAATTTTTTCTTTTCAGTGGACTCATTGACGTTTCAAAAAAGTCCGTAAAACAAAAAAGCCTGATTCTTTTCGGAATCAGGCTTCAACTATTTAGTTTTATATCTCTATCAAACTGTTAGTTTACTCATACCGATTCCTGCCAGGCTGCAATCATCTGCCGCTGGTGCCCCCATATAGCCCATCGGGCTAACTGAAGTAGAAATCTTATATGTATAAACTTTTTCCATTTGAAGGTATTTGTCTTTTTATTAAATAGCAGAAAAATTCTTTTTCCTGATTAATTCTACGCAAATTTATTTCTTTTGTTTCAATAATGCAAGCTTTTTTTTGTTTTTTTTTAAAAGTTTTTTTTAAAATGCTGATTACCAAGATTTTATCTCCTTAAAAAATTTTTCAAAATTCTCTTCATCTTTTTCAGAATATCCAAACCTTTCTCTGTTTAACTTAATTGACTTTCTAATTCATACCACAAATTTACAAAAAAAGGTCGATAATCAAATTATCGACCTTTAAATCTAAACTAACAATTTAGAAAGTATAACTAACTCCTGGTGTAACGTACCAGGCCCCGTCCCAGTTACTCACCTGAGAGAAGACACCTATTTTTTTGAATGAGTATGAGAAGCCCACTCCATATTCTATAAACATTTTGTTTGACTCAAAATAACTTCCAATACCTATTAGTCCATATGTATTAAAATTTCCAACTGGAATATATAAGGCCGTCTTTAGTTCTGCCCAATAGTCAGAAAAATAGTCTAACCCACCAGTTCTTACAAAATTTCCTCTACCCACAACTAAACCAAGACTAAAATTATTCTTCATAATTCCAAGTTCAACTGATGGATATGAAGTATAAGAGAATTTTTCTCCAGCACCATTTGACATAGAAACCCCTGCTGAGACATAAAAGTCAATCCCAGATTCTTTAGCTGTTGTATCCTTTGTTGACATATCACATTGTGCGTTTGATACTCCGATAAACGCAAAAATCGCTGTTACAATTAAAATTAATTTTTTCATTTTTTTTGATTTATAAAGTTGGAAATTTAGATTTTATTTCATTTTTTAAGTCATTGAATTCTGACCGAAGTTCAATATCACTTCTCCAAGCGAGGCCCATTTCCATCAAGTTATATTTATACTTGATTTTTGCTCCTGGAATGATATTTCCTTTTTCATCTCTATCACGACCCATCATCCAAATTGTATCTGATATGGCAGCGGTTGCACTGATGTCATGAGATACAATAATAATAGTATTTAACTCATGCATGTGAGCTACTTCTTTAATTAGAGAGGATACTTCGTGAATCATGTTAATGTCTAATCCTGAGAAGGGCTCATCCATCAACAAAAAGTTGTTTGAGCATAGTATTTGCTGTGCAACTGCAGCTCTTTGTTTTTGGCCACCAGAAAGCATTGCAGGATAATGACCCTTCCTGTCTGATATGCCAAATCTTTTTAAAATATCATTAATCCTATCATCCCTCTCTGATTTAGGGAGATTTCTGGCTGCTATCTCCATATTACCTAAGACAGTTCTGTGCATAAATAAAGGATAACTTTGCTGTACAACCCCAACACGACCAATTTTTGTTGGCTCAAGGTTCTCTCCGATTAGGACGGTTCCTGTGTCAGGCTTTCTAATCCCAGAAAGACACTCAAAAAACTTTGTTTTCCCCATTCCAGAAGGAGCAAGAAATCCAATTATTTGACCAGTTGTGTGTCCAGGTCTAAAAACATCCTTAATTTCAACACTGCAATCTCTTAGTATTTGATTATCTCCAAGCTTAAGAGAGACATTATCTACTTTTAGAATTGTGCTTTTATATTCAAATGATTGATTCATAATCTACCTCCAGTTGTTAAGTGAGAATAAGGGCAAGCCACTCTTTTAAGTACTAAGAACGCATAGTCCATTGTAATACCTACGAATAATATTAAAAATTGAATTGCGAAGACAGCATCAAGATTAAGATGTTTGTTTTGGTTTATGAGCATCGTTCCAACTCCCCCATCAGCTCTTGATAGACCCTCTACAAGTGTAAGCATCATCCATGCAATTGCAAAATTTGCTCTTATTACATCAAACACTTTGTCTAATCTTGAGAGGATTACAACCTCCCATACAACACCCCACTCAGCCATTCCAAGAGTCCTTGCGTGACTGTATTCATCTTTCTTAATATCTTCAATAACTCTCAACATTTCTGTGACAAAAAACACTGTCATTCCAAATGTAAGTAAAGATACTTTTAGTGAATATCCATCTGCTGTCATAATAGTAAAAACAAAGCTAAGTCCAACAAGAGTTAGAAATCTGAATTTTGTAACCAAAAACCCTATTGGCCTAAATACTGGAATCACTGTTGCATAGCAAATGATGAGAGAGATTATTATCGTATGAATAACCGCATGAAGACAAAGCTTCATAGATGTCCACATTTCTCCGATTAAACCCCCTTCATTGACTAATTTTTTAAATGAAGTCCATATTTCACCTGGAAGTGGAAATACTTCAGAGGTATTATTTATCCAAAGGGTTCCTGCAAAAATAATCCAAATAAAAATTATTACAGACATTATTTGAGGACTTACAGATTTATTTGGAGTAATTGCATCCATAAAACCTTTCGGATGAAATCCTGAAGTAAATGATGTTAGTATTTTTTTCATATTTTATTTTTGATTTAAAAAAAAGGTGCAATAACACTGCTATTGCACCTTTTTATATTTTTGGTGTGGCTTATATTAGTTTCCTAACACAATCTCTACACGTCTGTTTTGAGAATTTGTTCCCCCAGGAATTGGCTCACTTGAACCTCTACCAACAACCTGAACAAATCTATTATCTGGGTAATTGGTTGGAGATAATTTCTGTAACCACTCCTTAACAGCCTCAGCACGTTTTTGTGATAACGGAATATTTACATCATCAGAACCAGTAGCATCAGTGTGTCCCTTGATAGAAATCTGAAGACCTTGAGCAATTACAAGTTGGTCATGTAAGTCAGACATTACTTTAAGAGTCTTTTGAGTAAACTTTGCACTTCCAGTTTCAAACTCAATAGACCAAGCTCTCTTAGATGTTACACTTTTAATCTCTGAATTATTGCTAACATACTTAGTTTCATCAGCTCCTGCGAAAGTACCTGTTCTCTTTGCTACGTTTTGAATGTAGGTTAAATTAAGTACCTCACTAATTGGAGGGTAAGTTGGAACATATTCAGGATACAAACTTGCTACAATGTCTCCAAATACTTTGTATACAGAAGCGTAGGTATTTACTTTATTATTTCCAAGACCAAAAAGCTCTAAGTTATCAGCTAAGTTATTCACTCGTGAACCTCCAAGTTCAACAACAGAATTTGCATCAACTTTATCAAATACCTTAGCACCCTTGTAATACTTAACCCAATAAGCACCGTTTTCTTCTCCATAAACCTGAGCAGAAAGCTGACCAGCCATATTCAGAGATTCATCAAAAGTTTTAACTTGGTCACCACCCTGAGAAGCAGCAAGAATAAGATTCTCAACTTCTGTTCTATGGTCAGAATTCCATTTTTTGATTCCGATTACAACATTTGGCATTTGTGCAGAGTATTCCTTTGTAGATACAATTCGAACAAGTCCACCTTTTCCTTCAGCAGCAATCACATCAGCAGGAGTCCAAACCGAAATCATATCAACACCAACAGTTCTACGCTTACCAGTCTTAACTGTTTTTCCGTCAGGAGTAATTTTAACCTCTTCTCTTTCCTCGGTATATCCAGCGTTGTACTTGATAGAAGCATCTGTATTCTCACTTGCGGCAATAAAGTTTATCGCTTGTGGATTATAAGTAGTCTCATCTGTGTTAATTGGTATGTTATTGTCAGAAGCCCACTTAACCACGATATTCCAGTCACCATCACGAATAACAGTAGCACATGTCATACCTCGTGCATTTTGAGGGTCCATTTTAACAGATGGAGGAGCCATGAATTGGTCTTCACCTAAAGAACGTCCACATGAATAGATAATTTCAGCAGTATAATCAGGCCCAAGTCGAGACAATTGCTCGTTAGCACCTGCAAGCCAAGCTGCAGCACCATCACCCATAATGGCTATAAATTGTGTTCCTGTTGCTGATGTTGGATTTTTCTTGTATTCAACTGCAAAAGATATAAGTTCGGCTTGCATTTGCATACAGTCATCTAATCTTTCTATACTTAGATTGACACCGTTTTTCTCCATCAAAGAACCTTTTGTAGTTCTCTTTCCACCATTGGAAAATATTAAACCCATCTGAGAGTTCCAAGCCATTATTTTCATGTTAATCAACGTGGAATTAACATTTGCAGGTTGGTTAGATGGAATACCTGCGAATTGTACGTTGTGCCCTTTTTGGTCCAGCGGTGCATCTGGCAATATGGTTTGATTGCTATTTATAACAACTTCACCATCCTTTGTTCCTCTGTCGAACACGCCCCCTGAGATAACAAATGTGTTAACAACCCAGAATGCCAATCCAGCAACAAACAACATAATTGTTATCTTGGCAGCTGGTCTCATTTTTCTTTTAATTTTTTTCATTTTTACTTTTTTTTTGTTAGTTATCAATTACTATTTCAATAGTTATACGATGTAAATTCAAAAATGTTTCAACATCGTACAAAAAATTGCACTTTAAAAATACTTACTCTTCTGCTGAGTATTAGTATTTGCATTAACTGGGGCTTGAGTTACAGAAACTTTTTCTCTCTGTTGAAAATTAACATTTCCCTTTTCAAGCGCCTTAACTGGAGATTGGTAATTTGCAGCATCAAACTTCTCGTCAACCTTACTTGCCCACTCATCAAGAGCCTTAAGACCCTTCTCTTCGTACATAGCATTTTCAAGGTCCATATTACTCATGAAGTCTGCGGATACATCCATAAATCTCTCCATCTCTCCAATACGCATTCCGATGTCATCCACAATAAACTCCATCGCCTGGTCAAAGATTACTTTTCTATCTGAGTTACCATTAATAATATTAACAGCGGACTTCATAACACCATGGCTGGTTCTGATAATTTCACGCTCTTCTTTTTTAATTTCAACTTCATGAGCAATATCCTCAACCATAATTCCAGAATATCTCTTCATCTTATCCAGAACTGTATAAAGCTTTTCAGTCTTATCTCTAAGAACTCCAAACTTTCTTGACGCTTCTTTTTCACGCTCAGCCTTTCTAAGATTTAGATTCATTAATCCTTGGTCGCTTTTACTTTGAGCGGCTCTTGCCATACCCATGTAATACTCAGCTTTCTCATCCTTCTCGGCAATTTTGTTCTTGATTTTTCTAATCTGACCCTTAAGAGAGCCAACTTGCCCCTCCATAGTAATCATCTTTTCTCTTAAGTCCTCAAGAAACCCTTCTATTATCGCAACTGGGTCCAGCTGAATGAATAATCCAGTGGCTTTCCTAACCATGCTCTTATAGAAATACCACATAAGAGTTCTAACTCTGCTGTCAAGTAATACGTATCCGACTACAAATAGTCCTGCACACATTGCTCCAAGATACCAGATGTTCTCAGCGAGTTCTATTAGAGATGGCATCGCTTGCATAAGCAAGTATCCAAGCCCACCCAAAATACCTATTAATAATAATGCTCCTGGGATTCCCTCTGGGCGTTGCCAGAAATTCTTTTGTCCGTTTACGTTTATTTGTGACATAGCTTTTGGTTTTCTTAATTATTCTTTAATTAACTGAATGATTTTTTCCTTATCAGTTTCAAGAGTAGAAACCACATAAGCAAGAGTCGTGATGAAATTCTTGTGTGTTTGACCAATTTTAGCTTCAGCATTAGCTGCCTCAGAATTTAGCATAACACAATCTTCATTGTTCTTTTGAATCTTTTCATTAAGATTCTGTATTTGTTGAACCAAGTCCTTGTTTTCTGCATTCAAAGATTCAGCTTTTTGTCTGCGTGCAACAACTTCTTGCTCAGTGCTTTCAATCATTTCTGATTTAAAATCAGCCTCCTCAGCTCTCAATACACCGATGTAGTGGTCAACAGCCTGAAGTAACTTTTCCTTTGTAAGAGATGGGTCACCAACCTTAAGGATATTATATACTGACTGGAAGCTCGTTGCCTCGTTAAGTCCTGCAGTTCCATTCATTCCCTTAAGAGATTGAGCAAACTCAAAATAATCAATACCCTGAATGTTGTTATCAGCAATCAATTTCTGAAATGAATCGTTAAAGTTTTTATCAAAAACTCCATCTCCAGTAATTGGAACATTGAAGCTCTGGGCCATTATCGCTGCATTTCCAGAGTTGGATACACTGATGTTATCAGTCAAAGACATGTCATCACCTAAGGATGTGTCCTCATTTGTCCCATCAACTGTTTCTTCTGGACCATACAATAAATTTGTGAAAAAATTCCCTTTTTTCTTTTTCGTTGTTTCGTTTTTTTCTGTTGCCATTTTTACGTTATTTATTATTAATTTAGATTTAAGAGTACAAAAAAAGCGAAAATTTACAATATATGCAAATTTTAGCCTGGAAAATTTGTTAATTTATTTGGTAATACAATTTTACATGAATCATTTTCAATGAAAACATTAAGTCTTATAATTTTGGTCGTAGCCATGATGTTTGCTTTAAAATTTAGTGTAATTGTATCCCCAGATGTCACAACTGATGCTGGCCTATTACCTAAATCATAACCAAACTCAAGCTCATTCCTGTAGAAACTAAGAATAGCATCTTTGCCAAACTTATCAATACTCTTGGCTGAGGTAAATTTAATCATATCCTCAAACTTTCCTTGTTTGAATAGGGTTTGGAAAAAGTTACCAAAGTCTGAACCCATAAAAACTGAAGGGTTTGAAAAATCCAAAACTGGCAAGTCATTCATATGAGACCTTGCTTTTACTTGTAAAGTATCTAACTTGATTTCTGCTTCTGACTTTCCACAAGAAGTCAAAACAAATAATGTTGCAAAAAATAAAATTAAACTTTTCATATTTCGAATTATATTGATTATATTGGATTATACGCAAAGCATTATAAAATGTTTCAAGTATTTATAAAAAAAAAGTAAATGGCCAACAAACTCAATATATTAGAGTCTAAAAAGCTTTTCAGAGAATTCAACTACCTTATGTCAGATGTTGAGTTTAAGAATGAGTTTTCGAGAGAGCATGGCCAAGAGTTTGAAGGAATGCTAAAGCAGATACTTGCAGAAGAGCCAATATTAAAACAGGCTTGTAAAGATAAGTTTGGAAGTCTTCTGGATGTTCCGAAAGATAAAATAAACGAGGAAACAGTTGATGGGGAGACTCAAGAAACAATCCAGGGGCTGAGTGACTCTACTGAGGTAATTGTATTTACGGGTCAAAAAATCTCCAGTGAGCCAATTATAAAATTAGAAACTGATAATCAGAAGCTGAAAGACTTATACAGAAAGATAGTTCAAAAAACTCACCCTGACAAAGTAAAGAGCGATGTCCTAAGTGAGTTTTACGTTAGAGCAACTGAGGCAAATAAGCGTGAAGACATATTTACAATTTATGCAATTTCGAGTGAACTTGGAATTGTATTTGAAATATCAAGTAATGAGATTAAGGCGTTAAGGAGACAGTTGAGAGAAATAAAATTGCAACAAATAAATTTTGAGAGCAGTCATTTCTGGGCCTGGGCTAATACAGAAACTGAAGGTGATAGGAGAGAAATTCTCAAACACTTCTTAATCAACAATGCCCCTTTTGTTAAGAGCCTATTCTCAAGTTAACAACTACTTTACAGTTGCATTCTTGCTCCAGAAATCAACAGACCTTTGGTACTTGTCCTTAATTTCTTTAATTTCCTGATTATAAACTTCTACAGACCTATTGTACTCAACCATTAATTCACTCACTTCTGGAGCATCTGGCCTTACAGGAGGCTTGGGCATTTTCATTCCGCTTCCACCCATTGACAAATCCATATAATTCCTCATCATCGTAATAGGCTTCATTGGCTCCTCCTTTGGCTGCATTTGACCAAGAATTGCTACAACACCCCAATCTGCATCAAATGATTTAGGAGCATCAACGCCAATTGAATCAATGTCGTTGTCTGCCAACTTCCTTTCGTAATCAGACTTCAGCTCTTTATTCATTTGATTCTTGTCATACAAGATTACAATTAGATACTTAGCTTTTGGCACTAAACTTTTCATGGGAAGTTCAAGCCACTGAGAAAATACCTCAAATTCACCTTCCCTTCTTGCAGAATACCCACTTCTAAGGTATTGATAATTTTCTATTGTAATCGGAAGGGTTCCTGTTTTTGCATCTGTAAAATTCTTTACTGCAACCAACTTGCAAAATGGAGCATATCCATCCATTATGTCAACAACAATTTCACCGCCCTCTTCATTGTAACAATTCAACGCTGCATTAAGCACCTCCTCAAACTCTCTTGGTTGTACACTTAAAATTTTGGTTCCACCAAATTCTGAATCGAAATGTCTAAGAGAAAAATCGCTCAACTTAACTGTTCCAAATGATTGTATCTGTTCCATTATTGTAAATTTATAAAAATAAAAAAGGGGAACCAAATTAATGATTCCCCCCTTATACGTCATAAAACTTTAAATGTTTCAAATGAAACGCATTTTAATGGATGAAGTAAACTGAGCCCTTCTCTTCATCGCATGTTAAATATTGAGGAGCTCTAAATAAATTCGTTCTATTGTATTGGGTGTCTGCTGACACAAATAGCTCTACCTCCTCATTTTGGGTGTTCTGCACTCTACAATACCATCCGTCCTTTACTCGCTTAGCATCCTCTAAAGCTTTTAGCTGATAGTTATATCCTTTTTCGCATTCATATAATGTTTCTCCTTTTTTTATGTTACTAATTTCCAGGTAGTAATCTACCCAGTTTTCACCCAAGTCACAATCGCTTGGTCTGATAAACCCTAAGTTTTCCATAATTTTAAATGTTAATAATATTCAAAGAACTTGTACAATCTTTTATACAGTTATAAATAGTCACTTAAAATGTAAAAGGGGTAAAAACTCACCAAATGTTAATAAAAAAAAGGCAATTTTTAGGTGCCTTTTTATTGATTGTAAGTGTTTGATTTTTAGTATGTTATCAAGCTGAAATGGTGGCTTGATTTTTGCTTGAGAGCATCTCTTCGTAAAGTATTGTTTGATTGGTCATTACGAATTTTATGTTCTCATAAATAGGCTCTTGTGATACGTGTGTTCTACGAGCTTCCTTAAGCATCGGAACTATTTTATTCATTGTTTCTTCCAGATATTCTCGCTGTTTTTCTGGCTTAAAACCTCCAACCATTGTAAGTAAATTATGAACTCTGTCAAAACCTTTTGCAAGTGAGCCAATTGGACATGTTGCTAAATTTGGAAAATATATTTCTGAAGGAACTTTAACTCCACCAACAACTTTAGACATTTTTAATACGGCATCGGCAATTTGAATTCCGAATAGATTGACTAACTCAGCATGTGAAACACCATAATCCTCCATTACGTCATGCAGGAAAATAACTGCAAGAACTGCTTCTGGGTGAAGCATGTATCTCTCCATTGTTCTTGCGTAACAAGCTTGGCTAACTTGGTGAGAGAACTCTGGTTGTCCATCTTTACGAATTCCAGTATGATGCTTCTCAGCAAAATTCATTGCGGCAATTGCCACGTGAAACCCTCTTCCCTCCATCCAAGAGCGGATAGATATTTTCATTTTTGTGTAGTCTTGCTTAATCATGTCTTTATTTATAAATTTAGAGTGTTACTTATTCTTTAAATATTCATAAGAATACCATTTATATTTGTTGTAGTCAACAAGCTCTGCTGCTTTCCAATTCTTTGTCCAATGCTCATCTGTCTTAACATGGCCTTTTCTAACCAACTTAAAAAGATTGTTAAATTCATTTTCCGCAACGGAAATAACTCCATCATCTTTAACATATCCAGCCGAATTTCGAATCACAAAACCCTCTGATGCATCAACTCCAGTTGTTGGGTCATATCCGCCAAGTATTCCTGGAGTATCAACACTCTGTTCCCAACTCATTCCAAGATTTTCAGTAAGCCACATTTCAAGAAGTTTATTTTCAGAAATATCATCACGATAAAAATCTTTTAGTGCTATCTTTATTGGAATCTCTGGAACTGTTGGAAAATCAAGAAGAGCAGCATAGTCTTTTACTTCCTCCCAGCTATACCACCTTTTTCCTTCTCGTACAGCAAATACATAATAATAAGATTCGAGATTTTTGTATGCAATAGAATGGATTCCATACATATTTTCACCAAATATCTCAATATCACCAAGGTCATTTTTAATTAGCTCCCAACGCTCACGCATCGGCTTATCCCATGGGTGAGCTGTTATTCCAACATGACTACGAGCAAATACCCCATATTTATTGAAACAATTATTTTGGCCATCTAATTTTTCTGTAACAATTAGATTATCCATATCAGCAAATGCTTTCACATATCCATTAGGCATGAATCGGTCATCAGATGTTGTTCCAAGAGAAATCTGTGCATGTAAGCTTCTTCCGTATTTTTCTGATTGACTCATATTAAAAGGTTGTAATCATTATACGCAAATATAATGAAAAATGTTTAATAATTATGAGTTAAATTTGAATTAAATTTTAATCCTGGATGCAGGCCTCTTTAAATCCCAGTGCTTCGGCATGTATTTCGGTTTTGCATGTTCTATGAAATGCTCTCTCCACATTTCCACAAACTCTTGAATTGCTCCCTCACCCTCTTGGAGGAGTTTGGATACAACAATTTCACCATGACTCTTTGCTCTACCAGCCTCTTTGTAATCTATTTCACAAAGATTTTCTATAATTGCTTGAGTTACATTTTTCTTGCCAGTATATTTTCTTATCCTCTCTTTGTTAGCATCAAGAGTTGGCTTTGGCATTTTTCCTGAGTGATTCTTAATTGCAATCGCAGCCTTTATTGCATAAAATAAAGTGTGGTCAACAACTGCTGTCCCCTCAAGTGGAGCATTATATTTATTTGCTATCTCCTCTTTTAGTTTATCAGCCTCTCTCTCATACTCAAAATGCTTTTCATCTTTTATTGGAACCACGTCATGAGAATTCGCAGACTTATATTCATCTGGCATATATTTTCTATAACAATAAGGAGTAATGTGGTGTTTTGTAAGAGTTTCAAGATTTGTATCACCAGTTATTACACATTTATTCTTTTTCTTTGATAAAGAGTACTTATCTCCAATATTGCCCTCCTGCTTTGGTTCAAACATAAGCTGAACTTTCTTCCCTCTTGGTCTAATAAATAATATTGTCATTAATAGATTTAGAATTGGATTTATGTGTCGAATCTCTCTCGCTAAAGGTTCCCCAGTATTAACATCCACCCTATCAAGATACCAATTAGCTTTTTCTTCAACACAAAGAAACATTAGGTTTCCACTTGGAGAATATACTTTACAATTTCCATAAATTTTGTTTTTCCTTAAACTATCTTTACCAAAATCCCCCAAATCTCTTGAAGTCGTTCTCTCTCTCTTATTAATGCTCTTCTCTTTTTTGTTCATAGTATGGATTATACGAAAAAAAAATACCCTTGTTTCATGATGTTAAGGATTTTTTGAAATTATTTCAAATCTTCCTCATTCGGAAACTCATGAGGACCATCACTAACGCTAATGTTAAGGGAATCGCCACCCTCTTCTTTCTTTGGAAATTGTCTATCAATACCAGGTCTTGATTTTGCAGAGCTGTTTATTGATAGGTCAATTTCTTCAAGCCTGCTTTCGTTTGCCTTTAGATAATCTGCTGTTCCTTGAAATGTCTTAAATCCATATCTATCATCAACTCCATCTGTCTTGAAAAACCAGCCCTTCTTCAAACCAATACCTAAAGCATCTGAATCTAAAAAACCAGGTATTGGAAACCATCCACCCTTTTCTTTTCCACTCGTGCCTTTAGATGACTTATAAAATAGCACAACTGTCCCATCTGGGTATCCAATTTCAGCAAGAGCTCTACCAGACCTCTCTCCAGTTGAAAGAACTTGGAGGTTAGCTATGTTGTAAGAATAGTTGCTATCTAATTTTTTTCCAATAGATTTTAACTCCCCAATCTTTGGCCATATTTCAAATGGCCCAAATTCATAATTACTATCTCTTGTTGTATGTCCTTCACTCATTAGTTGATTCATTTTTTTCACTGGATTTTCTCCAGATTCTCCAAATATAGCAAATCCAAATGAATTAGGCAAGCAAACCTCTGGTTTTGAATTAAAAACTTTCTCAAGCTCTTCTCGTATGATTCTTCTAATATTCTTCATAATAACCAATCTGCATTTGGATTATAACTTATGAGGTCTCCATTAAAATACTTAGTAAGCATCTCTCTATGGTTTACTACAGGAACTTCTGGCATTGGACGAGCCATACCATCGTTTTCAATATACTTTTCCTTAAACTTATTATATTCAGGATTGCCAGGCTTAACCCAACTTTTATCTCCATCCCAATACCACTTATCTGAAGCAAGACCAAAAAGTTCAACCATAGTTCTATGACAACCCTTCTCACTTAAGTCAACATGTTCTGAAATTCTAAAATTACAATCAAACATTTTATTGAAACTCTTGAGAAGTGTCTTTATTTTTCTGAAGGTATGATTTTCCATATTAAATGTTTCATGCTCTTCAAGAATTGGCTCCTGGTCAACCTGTATTTGTCCTCTATGATTTAGAGAAATATCTTTTGGATTAAGTTCACAAAAAAGATACATCATCAAAGACTTTCTAAGCCCTTCATAATACACGCTCCTGTCACTTACATTACCTTTTTTATCAATTACAACACCTCCCATTACCATTGTTTTCTTGTAAGCTGGAGTAACTGTGTCTTGAGTTGGCCAAGTAGTTCTATTTGCTCTAACAGGAGCCCTATTCGCCTCATCAGCAGTCATAGAATCTCCAACTGTCACTGGTTTATTGCCAAGTCTGAATGGAGATTTTGGGTCCCCTTCAAATACAGCTTCAGACATTGGGTCATAAGTGTTATAGGTGTTAAGAATTGACTTTACATTTTTCTCTGGTATTCCAAGAAACTTAGAAGCACTCTTATAATCTGATTCTTTCAGGGAATTTGGGTCAACCTCGCAAAGGTCTTGAAGATAATACTTTTGGTTATTGCTAAATTTCCACTTAAGGTGGTCAAATTGTCTTGGTAATGGTTTTTGATTTTCACTTAAAATTACCTTACTGGAGCGTGTGCTCTCATCTATTTGGCTAAGCCTCCCAAAACCATCTGACTTATAAACTTCTCGTATATAACCCCTTGTTTTAAATGGTTCAATATCATACCAACTTGTAATATCATTACTATCTTTCGAGTTATTCTTAAACGCAAAAGTAATATGTTGATGTTCATTTTTTGAATAAAGTCCTCTGACTCCAAATGCAATAGCATCTTTTGATATACCGAGAGATACTACAGTTAACTCTACCTCTGTGCCAATTGCTCCAGCCATCAACTGACCAAGACCAAGTGGGCCCCTTGTAATTGTCATGTGATAATCGCCTGGAGAGTTCCATCCTACTGGAATTGATAGTCCTGCTTTTTTTAATCTATCAATAGCATTTACCTCGAATTTAGCAATATCATTACCTTCAATTACAACTGCCGTGTAATCTACAGGAGAGGATTTCTTCCCATGAATATCTGTGTGAATAATGTCCTCAAGCTCTTCTCTTATGATTTGCCTTATGTTCATTTTTATTCACCAATTCCAAGGTCAATTGTAAACAGTGTTCCAGTTGGTGTATCCATTGTTTTATTGTTTACAATTTTATCGGTAACTCCACCCTCTGAAACTTGAACGCCTAACGCTCTTAAAAATGAAGATTTTTTCTTTTCATCCCTAATATATGAAGCAGTTTCTGCTAAATAATCTCTTAATTCATCATCAAGCATTACAAGCTCGTAATTACCACTTTCATAATCATCAACACCTTTACCAATTTTGGCATCATCAATATTGTCGTTTACATAATTTAAAATTACATCGTCATTAATCTCCCACTCGCCATACTCAAGGTCTGGCATTCCATCTTCATCACGACCCATGTAAATTTCCTCACGGTCTGCATATGGCTCAAATTCACTCTTATCAACTCCATCGACATAAAAGACAAAAGTATTTCCAGCAGCATCCTTAAATAATGCAAACTCTTTTTCATCAGTCCATATTAACTTATAGTCAATTTTAGCAGCTCTTTCTCCCTCTTTTGTGTTATCAACCTGATTCCATGGAGCACGAGAATCATACTCAGCACCAAGTGGATAGTTCTCTGAAAAAACTTTACCAAGCTCTTCCTGTATAATTTTTCTTATATTCATCATTTTATTTTAATTTCTCCAATTCTACTTGAAACTTTATCTTTAATTTCTGGATTTAGTGAGTCAAAATACACCTCTATTGCCTGGTGTAAATTGTCAATCGCTATAGCTAAATGTTTATCAACTTCTGAGTTTGTACTTTTCAGTTGTTTTTGGTCAATAAGCTTGTTTGCAGAACCTTGTACATCTTGTAAAAAACTAAGTGCAGATGAAATCTCGGCCTCTATAAACAACTCGTCAATATCTTGCTGATTAGATTCAAATACCTTTCCAACCTCTTCTTTTATAATTTCATTTAGACTTATTGTTCCAATTCCAGTAAGATTTTGAAATGGTCCTTTTGGTTTTTCTGAATAATATCTATCAATTATACCAGCAACTTCAGTTGGAAATCCAGCAAATCCAGATTCAAGACCAGTTTTATCTGTGTTCTCAATTGGAAATCCTATAATCCAAACCCTGTTTCCACTAACATCTGGGGAAGCATAAAATCTTTCACCTTCTATATCAACTATTGCATAGGGACCATGTTCTCCATCCTCTTTTAGTTGAGCAATTCTAAACGGAACCTCTTTGCCTGAAAGTGTATTTTCAATAATTTTAAGCGCTGACTTAAAAGAATGAATTAACTGTTGTCTGTCTCCCATAATTTAGCTTTACTATAAATAGGATAAAAAAATCCTACACCAGCACTTTGCTGACATCATAGAGCTTATTATTATAGGCTAAAATTCTACTGACACTCACTACTTTTTTCATTGTGTCTTTGTATACAAATGAATCATGCTCATATGGATTATAGTAGATTTCTCTAAGATTTGTGGTGTCAACTTCGCCATTAATGTGTCTATATGATTTTGGTTCAACATATGCATGAACATTCTTTCGCCTCTCTGTCAATACTTTTTTTCTACCACTTTCATACACTCTAAATGTACAATCCTCAAATATAGCTGAACTCACCCTATCAGTTACACGGTATCCATTCTTTTCTTGCACATAGGATTGAATAGAGAAGTTTCCCTTATGTAGATTTCGATATATTCTAAATGGCTTCATATGATAATATAAAAAAAAAGTCCTTGATAATAAATACTATCAAAGACTTTTTTGCACGCCTGGCAGGAATCGAACCTGCAACCTTCGGTTTTGGAGACCGCTACTCTACCGATTGAGCTACAGACGTATGTTGCGACTTTTCTGGGAGTGTGTCACAATCACTCGTTGCACGTCAAGAAGGATTCGAACCCTCGAAGGGAGTAATTAATTCCCTTTACAGTTTTGGAGACTGCTGCCTTAAACCACTCGGCCATTGACGTATTTTATATTTGTGACCGAGGAAGGACTCAAACCTTCAACCTTCAGTTTAGGAAACTGCCGCTCTGTTCAGTTGAGCTACAAGGCCATTTGTACGTCTGGAGGAACTCGAATCCCCAACTCTGAGCTTAGAAGGCCCAGTTTCTGTCCAGTTGAATTACAGACGCATATTGTGACTCCGACAGGATTCGAACCTGTAACCGACAGAGTAGAAATCTGTTGCGCTATCCAGTTGCGCCACGGAGCCATTTATTTGCTGCAAAATTTGCGGTGATTAAACCACTTATTCGCTGCATTTTGCGGTGAGAATGGGAGTCGAACCCATGCACCCCTCTCAGGGCCTAATACCTTTCCAAGATACCCTCTTAACCACTTGAGTACCTCACCATTATTGTGGAGAGACAGGGATTCGAACCCTGGGCACCTCTTTCGAAGTGCAACAACTTAGCAGGTTGCCCCAATCAGCCTCTCTGGCACCTCTCCAATTTTGCGGAGGAAGGGGGAATCGAACCCCCGACACCCTTTCGGGTGTTACAGTTTAGCAAACTGCTGCATTACCGCTCTGCCATTCCTCCAATTTGAGGAGGGTGTGGGATTCGAACCCACGGAACCCTTTCGGGTTCACTGGTTTTCAAGACCAGCACCATCAACCACTCGGTCAACCCTCCTTATTTTTTTTGCGGAGAATATAGGAATCGAACCCTGTCCTTTCGGACCGCCCCACGCTTCAAACGTGATTGACCACCAATGGTCGCTACTCTCCAATTTTTTTGCACAAAAAAACCCTGTCTCGATTGGAGACAGGGTTTTCAAATATCCTTATGTAGTAATTACTTACTCAAAGTTATGACATACCAATGCTCCTTCCGATGTTCTGTCTTGAACTCGAACTCCATCTACTGGACCATCTATTTGTCATTACTGTTTTCATTTCTTTTAAATATGCTAAAAAATTATTTTTTCGCTTTTATATCTGTATTTGTGTTCTTTTCTTTTTTTAAACTATTGTTTTTTTTGCCTCTTCCAAGAGTTGGTAGCCAACTTAATAAGGCTTCTAAATTTGAATGAACACTGTTTACTGACATACTTTAGTTTTTAATTATACGCAAATTTAATTCTTTTGTTTCAATAAATCAAGATTTTTTCTTATTATTTTTAATTATCATTGTCCCAAACCACTCAGCCCTTGATATATCTATAAAAAATGTTGGGTTCTCATCGTAAAATTTCTTTATTATCTCGCAAACTTCAAACTCTTCTTTATCTGAAAAATAAGCAATCGCCTCATCTACAATAAATGTTGGAGTTAATTCATCAGCAATTCTTTTGCTAATGTCTCTGGCCACACTTGCAACGCAATTGTAAAACAATATATCTTCAGCTTCAATATTTGATTTACCTCTTATTCTCATGACTTAACAATATATTCTTCCACCTGTAGATGGACTATTGCGTGCTTTCCTAAACTCCTTAGGAGTTAAGAGCTTCTTAGGCAAATTAAATGTATCACAGAATAACTCCCCACTTGCTATGTCAGGGTCAACTGTGCAACAAATTGAGCCTGGATGTTGTGGCTGTGGGTTACCAGTCGAATTTGAGTCTTGGATAGTTATGCCCTCGAACCTATCGGGAGTTACCTTGTTGAATACCAAATTAAGATGGTCTTGAATAGTTCTCACCTGTTGTGGTGACATACCTTTATCAAGCATCTCTGGATTCATCTCAAGCGCTCCCTGGAGCCAATATGTAAATTCTTCTGAATTCATAATCTCTTTTTTATAAATAACTGTAAATTTTAATTAACTATCTTTAATTGTTTAAAATTTGACTTAATGAAAGACCACTTATCATCGGCCAACGATAGTCTATTTAAAAATAAAACACGCTCGCCAGCATCCTTAAATAGAGTGCTATTAAAGGTACTATCGAACATAAGTGAACTAATATTTTGCCCATCAATTATAAATCCAACCTGATTTCGATAGTCATCTCCAAAATACCCACCAATCTTAGCAGTGCTCATCATCTTATTAAACATTTCGATTCTTGTCATTTTTTAAATTTTATATTCGTGTGTTCGCCCCAGGCCTTGGTCTAAACTCTTTTTCTGATTCAGCAAGTTTTTCTGAAATTATTGACCTAAAGTTCAGATAACTATCTTTATTTTTAATCTCAATTGGATTTCCGTATTTATCAACAAATTCTTTAATTTTCTTAGAGTCCATTCTTGAGTTATCAGATAAGTACTCCCCTATTTTAAGAAGTAGAAGTTTATTTTCACTCAGAATTTTAAAACACTTTTTTTCAGCGGCAATTATAATATTTTCTGCCATATCATCTAACACACTCACATTGGATGAGTTCCATATATAATTTGTGTTTGCGCCCTTGTGTCCATATAACATAGGAGCCATCCCAGCCATTCCAAAACTTTTTGCCATCTGAAGAGCAATGGATGTTGCTCTCTCAAAGTCACCACCTGTTCCATTAGCAATTTTATCTTCTCCAAAAATTAGCTTTTCAGCAACATACCCTCCAAGAGATAATAAAATATCCTTCTCTAATTCATCTTTTGTCTGAATTCCTGTTGATGGTATTTCAACTGCACAATGTCCCTCGGACATATTTGCACTTCTACTTACAACTTCACTTGGAAGGACGTTTGCTCCATAAATAGCGGCAACAGCATGTCCAGCCTCGTGAATTGCAACCTGAGCTTGTATTTCGCTTCCATCACTTTGCCTTAAATTTTCAACCTTAAGCCTAACTTGATATGATTTCCTAAGCACCTCTTTGTTATTCTTATCAAAAAATTTAATAACATGTTTTTTGTTAATAAATCCCCAGTCTATTGACTCGATTTCAGTATCGCTCTCAAGAATATCCTTAACAATTTTTCCAACATAAGATTCTATTATGGAAGTAATTGTTGTAAATACTGGTCTTGCTCCCTGGCTTGGAAAAACGCCCTCTTTGTAGATAATGCTATTGATAGATTTGTTAAAAACAATTCTAAGGCCGAATCTACTATAAACCTTATCAATCGCCTTATTAAGTTCAAGACTAATAAGTTCTCTGTAAACTTTTGAGCTGAATGCTGGATATATGATATGGCTGTTTCCAAGTCTCGCAATCTGCTCTGCCCTAAACCTTCTCTGCAGAGCTGATTTAATTTGAGGGAGAGTAATCTTTGAAGAGTGCTTGTAAAACCTATCAGCATCTGAGTCTGGGTCAAAATTATTCGCCATCTTATAGGCCTCATCAATGTTTCCAATAACAAATATGCAAGACGTGGAGTAGTCATACTCCATTGGCTTGAATGCTCTAATCATTGTCTCATTCAAAAATTCAATTGATGCTGTATGGTCCATTGTCTTGAGATATTCTTTTAATTCTCTATCTGTAATAAACCTTTGTTCCCATATATCCTGAATATACCAGTGAAATTCATCTGGAATAAATAAATCTTCAGAGTCCTTTTTTACTGATGACTCCATATCATCTTTGGACTTCTTATTTTTTTTTGATTTTTTTAAAACAAAATCATTTTCCACTTCATCATCCTTCTTAAAATATTTGTCGTGGTATTCCTTATTCTTAGTAACCTTTCCATTTTTTGATTCCACGCTACCGCAAGCGACACAATCTTCCAACTTCAATGTTAGTTGATATACTTTTGTGCCAAAATAAGAGGATTGTAAAATAGATATTTTTCCACTATCCAGAAGGTCCCACATAGCTCTAAGTCCAGACTTCTCAAGTTCAATACCCTGCTCATCAATGGTTCTACCAAGTTGAAACTCGTCAAATATAAGCCCAATCTGGTGTTTTTCTCTATTCTTAAGCTTCTCTGAAAATGAATAAGAAAGCTTTGTGTTATCTTGAGTTGCATAATCACCGACATCAAACTTATATAAGTTGTCTTTTAGGTCTATTAGTTCAAATAGTTTTTTGATGAGAGATGTCTTACCAACACCAGTCATACCCCATAGATTAACAATGGTTGGCCTTATTTGACCATTAGGAAATAGATACCAAGCCTCTATTAAATCAATGACTTCATCAATAATATCATTAAGTCCAACAAATTCTTTTTTAAGCTGTTCCTTAGCTTCTTCTAAAACCTTCTTTCTCCTGAAAAATTCTTTTCTATCTTCTGCGGAAACCTCCATTATCTACACAATTAATTATTTCAATGTAAATGTACAAATTAATGAATTAATAAACAAAAAAAAATCCTGGTCAAATTGTCCAGGATTTTTAATTTATTGCAAAATATTTTTGACATCTAATTTTAAAGACTCAATGTCAGAACTTTCTAAGATAAGCTTTTTCACAATATCCATCTTAATCTTCATATCAAAATTTAATTTGATAGACTTATGGTCTACATTTTGAGGAAAGACCCAGTTTTTCATCATTCCAAGGTGATTCTTTGTATTTACCCAGCTGGTATCAACAATTTTCACATTAGCCTTTCCTTCTCCGAATGTGATTGCAACATAGTAAGTCTTACCATCAAACATTTTTGGAAACACTTTATAGTAATTCTCCTTGTACTCTTTATCCCAGACATACTTTGTTTGGAATATGTGTTTTTCTGAACATTTCAAGTAATCCATTACCATTTTGTCCAACTGCTCCTGCGTAGGAACTACTCTTACTTTTTTCTCTTTTTTCATAATTTTTGTTTTTGTGATTTCTGTTGTTTTCATAACTTTTTTTATTTGATTTTTATTGTTCGCTGCATGGTGGGTGTCCAAATTTATGGAAGTATTTAAGTGGTCTCTTAAATTTGCCATCAACCCAGAATCCCCACTTACGCTTAGATTTTCCTGTTAATAATATAGTCCAGCAGCCTCCCTCTGGAACATCTACATAGTGCTTGTGCTCAGCTTTTCGGTATCTAACCGAGCCTACCCTGAGAACATCACTTCCACTTGGAGATACATCGGTGTAACTACCTTTGATGACCATTGTAATGAATGACCAGCCGTGGTCATGAAAGTATCTCTTATCATCGCTTCTAATAAAGTGGTGAATTCTAAATGCAAAGAAGTGAAAGTTAAATACCCATCTATATGCATAAGGACACTCTTTTACTCCCAGAGGCTCTTTCCATCGCACTTGAATTGGACTGTATTTCTTGAATGGTTTCATTTTTCTAAATTTATAAGAATTGTGGGTACAGTATTTCCATCCTCCACATATGAATTATCTGGCAGCATGGTAATGGTGTAGCTCTTATTAATTAGCCACTCACGAAATTTAATTTGAAGTTCTGAGTCTCCAGTCATCCAATAAGGTGACATGATGGAAATTACTCTGCCACCCTCTTTGACGCAATCATACATCTTCATGACATGCTCGCAGTCGATATTGTCTTTGAAGTTTGGTGCGCCAATTACTCGGTCATATAAATACGTTGGACTGAAGTCAAGGAAATTGCTCCAGATGACATTGAAACCCTTATCCCTAAGTACTTTCTTACACTCAGAGTTAAGTTCAATACAATCCAGCTGAATGTTGGAATTGTGATTAAGAATGCCTTGGGCCAGTAGGCCAATTCCCGCAGATGGCTCCAGGACTTTGTATCCATCTTGGATGTCTGCAACCTACATGAAGTGGTTGATAACTTGCTGTGATGTTTCTCTTTTAGTTTTCATACTTTTTGTTATTTATAATCTTTGTAATAATACCTTTCTAATAATTCTTTACATTTTTTTGTAACATAATCAAGCGTCCAGTTTTGTTTAACTCCCTCTCTAAATCCTTCTTCCCCTTTTGCCATCCAACTAATTGAAAATGAGAAATTTTCAAAATCTTTTTCCATTTCACTTAGGTATGAATTAGCTTCAAGTAAATCAGAAATGTCATATCCATTTTTATATAACCACAAAACAACTTTTGTATTGTCGAAGTGTAATATACATCTATCTTGACCATTATGAAATAATATACCCACAATACTTCTACCCCCAAATGTTATATATTGTCCACCACCCTCTGCTTCATGAGGTTCAAGTGATAACTCTAAAAAAGAGTAGTATTTTTCATCTGGATAAACAAACTTTAATATTTCCTCTGCCTCAACTTCAGTTAATTCTTCAATTTTTTTCATTCTCTCTATTTTTAAACTTGTGGGAGAACCAGGCATCGAACCTGAGATTGGTGCCTTACACACCTTTCTCCCGTTTGTGACTCGTGAAGGAATCGAACCTCCAACCATAGTTGAATATTTGCATGCGTATTCAACCTAAAATCTGTTCCTCAAATCAAAATGATTACTAACTATAGCCCTTCAGCTGATAACTATAGCTTTTGTCAAAAAAATTCGCAACAACGAGCCTTTTATTTTGTGGTTCATGTCGGGCTCGAACCGACAACTTCAGGGTTTAGAATCCTGCGCTCTACCAATTGAGCTAATGAACCTTTTGTCCTTGCGGCTGGGATTTGAACCCACGACCTCCACCACATCAGGGTGACGCTCTACCAGGCTGAGCTACGCAAGGATATATTAGTATTACGAAGCTGGTGATTTAATATTTTGAATATGGAAATTACTCACAGAATCTTCCTTGACACCTTGAGACTCTGCCCAAATATCATAATACTCCTTCTGAGCAAGGCGTAAGTTGCTTGTTAACCTGCGAGCTTGGTCGCATGCTTCAATTGCAATAGATGTTGCTTTGTGATTGTAATCTGGCTCACGAAATACGGATACAGCAATTCCTCTGTCACGGAGTTTATCCGCAAGCATAAGGAGAGACTCTTCGTCCTCAATTGATAAACATGCTACGTATTGTGAATTTTCGTACCAATCCTTAAATTGAATTGGATACTCGACTGCGAAAAGAGACATCGCATGTGCCGATTGCGCAATTTGTGCGCCTGGATGAATGTCACGCACTGTGACAATTCTTAATTTTTCGTTGTTAGAAACCTATTTCATGGCTTTAGCTTTAATTTGTTTTATTTCAAAATTGCTTTCTCTAATATATACGCAAATATAATACAAAATGTTACAAAAATGCAAGTTTTTTTTTGTTTTTTTTTAAAATCCCTTATTTTTCAATGGTTTCAAGGTGAAAAAAAACTAATCTTCTTCTGTTGCGCTCAAAATAATCTTAACTATAAAAGCGATTATATGTGCAATTAACCATCCAATACCAAGGTCTGCGTACACAATATAGTACATAATTAATAACCGTGGAAATATTAAGGCTCCAAGTCCATCAAAGAAAATTGGAACATTGTTGGCTGGTATGCCACTGCATAACCATGCTACGAATAAAGATATTCTTGGAAAGAATAAACTGAAAAATAAAAATATTCCCATTATAATAGTTTTTTTAGTACAGCATCCCAATTAGGATACTGTGAATTTCCATACATTATGTGCTCTCCAATAAACTCTCCAGCACCATACTTTGTTCTGTCATCAATTAAGTAATGACCAAGGTAGTGGCCCTTATGAAACGATAAGTCCATTCTTTTTTCAAAGTCTGCTCCAAATTTCTCATCAATCCAGATTCTCTTGTCTGTGAAACAGCTTTCATTTCCCCATGATGGAGCTGACAAGAAATTAATCTCATACTTACCACATGCATCAAGTTCAAGAATTGCCTCCCTGGCTCCTGGAATTAGTGGAAGGTCTCTATAAAACCCTTCAATGTGCCTATATTGCTTATGGTCAGCAAACTCTCTAAATGTTAAACCCATCTTAACTGCCTCTTCTGTAGCCTTAGGTTCAAAGTCTGCTACAACTCCATCCATATCAACCCACACAACCTCTTTGCCACTATGTGCCTTCTTTAAGGCATCCATAATAATATCAAGTGTCTCTTGGTCTAAGTATCTTCTAATCATATATTCATTATTTGTGAACCTATATTTATAACTCCTGCCTTTTTTAATAAATAAGCAGTAACCTCTTTCCAATTTCTACAACCCTCTTGTTTTCCGAAGTGAATAAACTCTCCCTTGAACTCAGTTTGACCATGAATATCCCAATCATCAATAAGATAATCACCCTTTTCTCCAACAATTGACTTATCTGGATTCAGGTTAAGCTTTTCAAGCGCTCCAATTCCCCCCATATTATCTCTAACCCAAACAGCTTTTTCGGTGTATGAACCAAGATTAAAGGGTGAGGGCCTTGAGAGGAATCTCATATCATAATGCTCACTAAGAACCCTCCATGCCTCAAGAAATCCTGACATAGGTTTCATGCTTGAGAAAAATCCAATAATTGATTGTGGATATTGATACCTTGGATACATCTTGTTGTATAAGCTCATTTGAGATGTGAAATCGCAGGCAGTATCATCCATGTCAACATATACAGTTGGCTTAACTTTATTATTAATAATATTAATTTCTAATACTGTAAAATGAATAGAGCACCATCCATCCGACCTATCCTTCTCTGTTGTTTCTGATAGCCACATTTCACCAGCCTTTATATCGGCAGAGGGTTTATCAAAATAGACAAACCCAGTCCTCTCAAGTGTTTGCTTTGGACCCCCTTGGTCACCAAGACCAACAACTCTAACTACTTCATATGCTTTCATAACTTATTCTTCTAAAAGTTTCAACTGCCACTGTTCTCTTGAATTCTCCCAGATTACAACTGTAACATCTTCTCCGTGGAGGACCTCTTCAATTATCTTAGAAATAATATCCCAGTCTCCACCCGCAAGTCCAGCCCCAATGAGTGGAAATCCGATTTTTTTGCCAGGATAATATTCCTTAACCCTTTTCATGCATTCTTTTATGGCATCATAATCAGCCTTAACATCTTTGCCAGCATAGTGCCATTGTGTGTACATATTAAGTATAATAATATTCTCATTACCCCAAACAGAAACTCTACCAAGCTTTTCTTTGTCCCCAAGAGCGGTTGCCCTATCTGCATCGTATGCTCTTGGATATTTATTCTTTATATCAAGGGCGATTCCCTTGCCCATAGTACACCAGCAGTTGCAGCCATGACCTATCACATCAAAGTCACGTTCAGCATCTCTAACAAGGTCTCCTTTTGTGTATTTTAATTTCCATTCCATATTCCGCAAAGATATAAAAAATTATTTTACCATTATCTTATTTTTCAACAAATTTAGTGTATTTAAAATAAAACCCTAATACTAAAAATAAAATGAAAAAATTTACCCTAATCTACTTTATCATTTCCTTTTTTATACTTGCATCCTGCAAAACTGCAAGTCACTGCGATGCATATAGCCTTCATGATGAAGAGCTTGATATTCTCAAGTCACACACTCCTGAAATGAGCAAATATGTTACAAGCACTGTAATCAAATAAAAATTAAAAAAGGAGGGTATTAACACCCTCCTTTTTTAATTTTCTCTTGTCGATACTCCAGGAGAAACAAATGTTGGACCACATATGGTTTCAACCATCATATAACCTATCTTATAAGGGTCTGCATTTGATGACGGTCTTCTATCCTCAAGATAGCCTCTCTGCTTTTCGTGAACTCCTTGTGGAATCCTAATTGAGGCCCCCCTGTCTGATACACCATACTTAAATTCATTTATTGAAGCTGTCTCGTGCCTACCAGTTAATCTCATGTCATTCGAAGTTCCATAACTATTGATATGGTCCTTGGTTTTCTTTCCAAGTTTTTCGCAAGCATTAATTATGTGTTCATATCCGCCTTCCTCTCTCATTTCAATTGTTGAGAAATTTACATGCATTCCGCTTCCATTCCAATCGCCAACCTTTGGTTTAGGTTCAAAATCAATTACATATCCATAATCCTCCGAAATCCTATGAAGCAACCATCTTGAAATCCATAATTGGTCACAAACTTCAAGGCCATCTGTTTCTGGACCCCCTATTTGATATTCCCATTGGCTCAGAAGAACTTCTGCATTTATTCCTGTGATGTCAAGACCAGCATGAATACACATATCCATATGTCTTTCAACCATATTTCTCCCAGAGACATTCCAAGAACCAACGCCACAATAATATCTCCCTTGAGGGTCTGGATTTCCACCCTCTGGCCAACCAAGAAGATTTCTTTTTTTATCATCCCAAATTACATACTCCTGTTCAAAGCCAAATCTAACTTCACGATTTCTATGCCTATCGTAAACCTCTCTTAATTTAGCTCTTGTGTTTGATGGGTGGGGTTTTCCATTCTTATCAAAAACCTCACAAAGAACAAGAAAAGCATTACCTGACCTCATCGGGTCCCTGCAAACATATACTGGCTTAAGAACTATGTCGCTTGAATCTCCTTCAGCCTGTCTTGTTGAGCTTCCATCTGAATTCCAAAGCGGGAGTGATTCTGGCGTTGGTATAGTGTGATAATTAAGACTTGACCTATCTACAATCTTTGTCTTGCTTCTGACATTGGCATTTGGTGCCTCCTCTTTACTTCCAGTTCTAATGGGCGATGTGTACCCATCCAAATAGATATACTCAAGTGTACATTTACTACTCATATTAATTTACGTTGTTTATGTTTAACTACTATTTCTCCATATAAAACATCATCACTTTTTTCTTTTGACATTCCATATGTTAAATCTCTAAAAGCCTTAATCTCTGTAACCTCGCAATTAGGAATTACAATCGTCTTAATTAATAATCCAGTTGGGTCAAGCATGTGTATCTTAATATCGCCAATTTTTGGATTTGATTCAAGTTCAAATAATTTGCTACAAATATCTATTTCACCACCAATAGTAAGTAAAACTTTAAAGGTTGAATAACCATCTTTAACAACTTCTTTTGAAGAGGTTAATAGTCTTTGAGTATAAACATCATGACCCAAATAATTGTATGAATTGAAGTATACGCCAGGAATACCAGGGAACTCAATGTAAAACCTGTTTTTAACAAGTGGTTCCATCGCTGGAAAACTTGGTATCTTTAGGTGTGCGGTTCTCATGTCCTTGGAATCCTCTAAATGAAACGCTTCAATTTCCACATCAAAAGACTCATCTTTAAAAGGCTTGTCTCCGCTGCTCCAGCTCAAACTACCTGTTTCCAAGTCTTGCTCAAGTCTTCTTAAATTTGTTTTTTCCTTAGACTTTTCGAATAACTTATTATATAAGTCGATAATAAATTTCTTTGTTTTTTTCATGCTTTCCTGTTTTAAATAATAATAATTTTTACTGTTAAAATAAATACATATTTGATTTTTAATAACTATCCTTCAAAAAAAACTTGAAAGACGAAAATGAATTTTTAACTAAGGACTAATTTTAATATTCAATTTATTCATCTATTTATTAAAGAGACTAAAAAATAAATAAAACAATGGAAAAGAAACAAGGGATTATAGGAAAAATATTGGGATTGATGAAAGAATCATCCTACGACAAAAAGGGTGGAAAGGTTTCTTCTGGAAGGTTGTCGTCATATTTTATTCTTGCAGTAATCATCGGAGCTGCTCTAACATTTATGAGCATTGATATTGTAAACGCAATTATGGCCATTATAAATAGAGGGTTTTATGAGATTCCAACAAATCACATCATACTCTATGGGATGACACTTGCTCACCACCTTACCCTTCTTGGTATTAACAAAAACTCAGAAATAAAAATAGAACAAATAATTCACGACAATCATCATAGAGAAGATAGTGAAAATTAATAACCTAAAACACTAAAAAAATGATTAGAGGCCTATTTCAACAGCTACAGACATTATCCTTAGCACAAGTAAAAGAGCGCATTAGAGAGGCGCAAACAGCCGAGGATTCAGATTTAGTTATAATTACCGAGAACCTATCCGAAGAAGCTCCAGTTTGTAAACATGAGCAAGAGTTGAGAGATTATATTCGAACCTTTAAATTCACAAGGAGGATAACTCACTTATTCGTGCATTGCACAGCCACACAACCTACAGCAACTGTTACTTCAATTCAAAACTATTGGAGAAATTCATTAGGATGGAGAAATCCTGGCTATCACGTAATTCTTCCACAAGAAGGCTTTACTGTTTTAATGGATTTTAATGGTATTTGTAATGGTGTAGCTGGATTCAATACTCACGGTGTACATATTAGCTACATTGGTGGTATAAACCCTCAGGGAAGAGCTTTAGATACGAGAGTAGAAATGCAGACAAGATTGATAGAGGTATTTATTGAGGAGATGGTTAAGCGTTTCCCAAGCATAAAGATTTTGGGTCACAATGAGGCTGCAAACAAGGCTTGCCCATCATTTAGAGTAAAAGAACAATATCCAAAATACTGGACTGGTAGATAAAAAAAAAGACTCGGTGTTATCGAGTCTTTTTTTTGTCTTGTAAATAAGTGTTTTCTTCTAATAATAAAAATATATTTTCAGCATTCTTACAATGCTCTAAAAACATATCACTATCTTTTTGGGAAAGACAAAAAAACTCTCCCTGAAGCTCTCTACCATCTTCATCTTTTTTTTGAAAACCAAACATTCTATGAAGCGCTGTCTCAACTTGTGTTGGGTAATTGCTCTCAAATCTTGCTACTTCAAAAACTTTATAGGGACAACCTACCTGCACTTCTGCCATCCTTTTCTTGGGATGCTTGGAGTAACCAATTTTGTAAACATCAGTACCCTCGACATTAAACAGATATACATATTGCTTCATGAAGAAAAATAAGAAAACAGTATCACAAAACCAAAAAACATTACTATTTACAATAAACACTTATTGTCATGAAAAAAATAATTAACGAAGAAGTTCTAAGAACCCAAAAACTTGCTGGTATTATATCTGAAAATGAATATAACAAAACAATTGAGGAAGCGTATTCAGATGGTGGAAAGTACAACTTAAGCAGTCAAGAGAACGTTGAGGAAATGATGAGAGATGTTGTAGCAATTCTTGGTAAGTATGTTGGCGTTCAATCAACTGATAATGCTGCAATTGGAAATGACAATAGGGTTAAGATATACAATATGTTAAACTCTGGGGAATTTCAACAAAAAATTTCTCAAATGTTGCCACCGTCAAGCATGCATCAAGCATATGACCATGATAATAATCAAGCTCAATACTGGACGAATAACCCAGAAGAGATGGCTAAATTCCTAAATTCGATTGGAATTACAAAACATAACTTTAAGAGCACAAATTAAAGTTATATAGGCTGGGTGCCTATAAACTTCTCAATCAAGTCTCATCAACTGCTTCCACCTAAGAATCATCATCCTGGTATAGTTATAGCAATCAAATCCATAAGGACCAAGGCTGTATCCATCATTTGCCTCGATTAAGATAGTTTCTCCCTTATCGGTTACTCCAAAGTCTATTCCATATGCAACTGGAGAATCTTTATATGCATCAACACATTCTTGTATAAATTTGAAGTCTGGAGTTGCTGAAAACTCTCCTTTATACTTCCTGCAATCATAAATTTCCCCCTTGATGACGAAACATCTGAACTCAGAAACTATCTTAACAACTTCTGATGAAAATACCTTTGTCTGAAATCCACAAATCTCATCAACGTACTGAAATAGCTCCAATTCCTCTTTGCAACTTACAACTTGTCCAGCAAATAACTTGCCAGTGTCTGCTGGCTTAACGAATATGGGAAACTTTGCTGAATTAGCCAATTCCTCAAGTGTACTAACGTTTATTTCTCTCTTACAATAAGGTATTAGACAACTTGGAATATCCAGTGGAGGTGGCATTAATCCGCCAAGCTTCTCAAATACTTGAATCATTATTGGAACTCCGCCATATACCATCTCCCCCTCCTTAACATCTATTGAAGATAGGTCCTCAAACTTCTCCGTTTCTATTCTTAGTAGGTCACATCCATTCTTGAAAAAGAATGAGCCATCATTTACGTACTCGCCATCAATTGTTTGGATATACGCCTTTGTAATTCCCTTAAGTTCTTGTAATTCTTTTGCAAACATAGTTTTTTGTTTATAACTATTAGCAAATAAAAAACCCCCGCTAAATTAATAACGAGGGCTTTTTGGTCTTGCAGTTGTGAAACCGCTTCTCCATCATCCGACCAAGACTATCCAATCACTACCTGGAGTGTATTTTAGTTAGTCAGCAAAGTCAGTATATCTTTCGATAGTCTTAACAAGCGCTTTCTTATCTTGTTCAAGCATTTCCATGATGTCAAATACCTTTTCAGAGAAACCAGCTATGGCAAATACATTTTGTTCTGGGAACTGCATTGTACCATAGTTTTGAAGGTCAAAAGAATAGACCCTTGGGTTTGCTCCAGTTCTCTTCTTATAGTCAGCAAATGCTCCAGCTGGAAGTGAACTACCACCATATCCAGAACTCGCTTGCCATCCTTGCATATCTGAAAGAATAATAACTCTATCATAAGCTTTGTTAGCTGTTTGAAAGATGCTTGGGAAGTTTGTACCACCAGAAGTAGCCTTACTCATGATATTCTTAGTCAAAGTTCCAACTGAATCACCAAAATTCATGTTATTGATGTATCTCGCTGTAGAGTTGAACATCATAAAATCACACTTATTTGACTTCATAAGAACCGCTGCGAACAAAGAACCAATTTGCATTGGGTTCTTATAGTCGCCAGTAGCCGCCCATGTCATAGAACCTGAGTCATCAAGAACTACAAGAGTTCTTCCTGGGAATACAGGAACGTTTGACAATGAAAGGTCAAGAGAAACGTTAAGAGCTGCGATAACCTCACCAGTTCTGCTATAGTTCACTTTTTCAAGCTCATTAATAGCAGCAATGAATCTAAATGGCAACATCATAGAGTTCTTGATATAGTTCTCATTCTTAAGAGCTGCAATTGCAAGGTCGATTGACTCTGGAGACTGCTCAAGAATGTTTCTCAAATTTCTCACAAGTGCCATAGCTCCTAATTTCTTTTCAGAAAGAAGCTCATACCAAGCTTGAGCTTTGTTTTCAGCCTTATCCTTATCAGACTTAGCATCTTGTCCAGCCTTGGTCATCTTAGACTCCCAAGTGTCGGTAGACTTAAGCACACCATTAACAAGGTCTTCAAGAGCCTTAGCATTCTTTTCAACTGGGATTGGGTGAACCATGTTTACAAGGTCAACAAGAGACACATCTTTCCCTTCTTGTCTATACTTAGCAAGTTGGTAAGCATCGAAGTTATCAAATGCCTTAGCAAAACCTTTCTTCAAAGAGTTAGGCAATTTCTTGTTACCCTTTGAAAGGTAGTAAGAAACAATCTCAGTCATGTCATCTGGCCTTCTTGCAATTTCCTTGTAGAAATTCTTAGCCCATGGCTGACCAGAAACGTGCTTAGCAAGTTCACCAGCGAGTACGTGAGTAATAGACCTCATTTTGAACTCGTTTCTCGCATAAACAGCAGCTTTAGCGGCAAACTTAGGGTTCACCTTCGCTAATAGCTCGGAAATCCTATTCATAGTATCTCCAGCAGACTTATAAAATTGGTCCTGCACGAATGATGTCAATAAGATTGATACCAATTCAAGTTCTGGAGTTTGCTTGTATGCATCTCCCCCAGCTACGTTTGTGGTTCTTGTTCCCACGCTGTTTGTGTTAAATTTTGACATAATTAATCAAATTTATTGTTAATAAAAAAGGGACATCACTTTTGGTGACATCCCTCTGAATTTAGACTCGATAGATTAAGGCTTCAAAAATCCTCAGCACACTGAGGTCTAATGACTTCCGAATTCTATCAAGAATTTTTCAGTAGGGATAGGTGAAGTGAGTGTTTTTTTGAATTTTAGTTTTCGAAGTAACTCAACCTCTCGCCACTACTAATTTTTTAATAGCTTATATTTTAATCAAACCAAATCACATAGTGATTCTACTTGATTGTATTTTAAAGTAAAATTGAAAAAGGTATGCTATGCTTATCAGAAAGCTGAGGCAAAAATGTTAAAGTTGCCCACTGTGTATTGTGCTCTAACTCACGCAGGGTTACTGCTGCATAGCGGTACTACAAACCCTTATTCCCGCCTTTTTCAATTATTTTTTTTAATTTTGGTCAAAATAAGTCTGAGAAAATCAGACAGAGCGACATGCTTTAATGACTCAATTCGCATTGAATCGCATCGAGTTAATACTTAACTCACAAGTTTGAGACTTTTAGGAAATTTCTCAATTCCACTCTACCTCCATTCTCATTTCTGAGTTTTAGCTGGGATTTCAAGTACTACCCTCTTTGTTTGAGACCTACAGGGTCTCGACTGTTTTGCTGGCGGAATATCATAGGCATAATTTAACCTCCTCCCCACCAACTTTCTGCTTTCATGTATAAGTGTGTTGCCACACCTGAATCGAAGTATCTCTAATCTTCACTACAGGCTTATGTTGTCCAAAATCAATAAGTAAAAGAACTTAAAACAATCTAAATTTATCCAGACTGATTATATAAATATGACGCAAAATTACAAAATAGGTTGCTAAAAACAAAGTTTTTTTCATTTTTTTTTCATTTTTTTTATAACACACTGATAAACACTGGGTTTTCTGGTATATAAAAAAATAAAAAAAAACACTAAAAATTTCTAATATTAGAAAAAAATGCTTACTATTTATAGTTAATAACCTAAATAAGCATGTATGTCTAAGAAATCTGGTAAAGGGAAAAAATCAAAGAAACACGAAGATGTTGAGGACTTTGATAACTTGGTAAAAGAAATTAGTTCAGGGGATGATTCTGGTAGCGATAATAATTCTGCTGTAGAAATAGGCTATCTAACTGGTGCAATTCTTGATTACTACGAAGCAACTGGTGGGCAGCCACTCGATGAGGGTGATGAGTGGAAAATAGGAACTGAATACGAGCCTAAAACAAAATCTAATATACCAAAAGAATTGGATGAGGCTATAAAAAAAGCATTTTTGGTTCAGGTTAAAAAATTTCAAAAATAAATAATGTTTGCAGCTGTATTGCCAGCAATAATTTACGAAATTTTTTCAAAAAATTCTATTCACTTATAATCACCGCTAATCTATCAAAAATGAGATAGTATGAGGCCATCTTTTATCAGAGCAGGTAAATCATCAAACATACAGGTCATCAGGTCAAGAAGGCTTATCTTGGTCTTTGAATCTATTGAAATCTTATTTCCTGTATCAAAGTCTTCGTGAATTAATTTAACATTCTCATCAATAACAATTGGCAATCCACCAAGGTTTTTAATTCCTTCCTCTCCTGGCTCTGAAGGAACTAATTCAATATCTGGAATTAGGTAGATAAATTCTTCATCATTAATTAATTCTTTTTCTATTTTAAAAGATTTATAGATTCTAAGTTGCTTATAATTTCTGGGCATATTAGTTGAGGTAACAACTGCTCTAACAACTTCATATTCCTCTGACAACATACTCTGAATTAAGTCTTTTGCATCATAGAAAAAGTGAATCATATCTGTAATACTAACATCGTCAGCAAGTTCTATATCCAAATTTAATATACTGGCTAAGAATTCTGACCTATTCTCCAGCTGGTTTGTATCAACTGGAGATTCGTCAATAATAATTCTTCCACCCCTTTCTATTCTTAAAGTCCTCATATTTTTGCGATTACCTTATCTATTTTCTTATCGTAAGAAAGTTTAATTTTATCACCCTCTTTGACCCCACCCTTAAGGATAGATTGAGATATTACATTTTCCACATGAGTAGTAATAGCTCTCTTAAGTGGTCTTGCTCCATATTCTTTATCATATCCAATTTCTGCAAGATAATCTCTAACGCTTTTTGCCACAACTACATCATACCCTTTTTCAGCTATTCTTTCAAGAGTTCTGTTAATCTCTAAGTCAACTATCTTTACAATATCAGATTGACTTAGCGGGTTAAACACTATCTTCTCATCAATTCTATTGATTAATTCTGGTCTTAAATGTTTCTTTAGCTCATCTCCAACAATTGCAGAAATGTCCGCATGCTCATCAGTTGTCACATTAAAACCAAGAGTTCTCTTAGAAAGAATTCTATCGGTACCTATATTAGATGTCATGATGATTATGCAATTTTTAAAATTAATTTCTCTCCCAGTTGAATCTGTTAAAATACCATCATCAAGAATCTGTAGGAATATATTGAAAACGTCTGGGTGAGCTTTTTCTATTTCATCAAATAGCAAGATTGAGTATGGTTTGTTTTTAACAGCCTCAGTAAGCAATCCCTTATCTTCATATCCAACATATCCTGGAGGAGAACCAATCAATTTAGACACAGTAAACTTCTCCATATATTCACTCATGTCAAATCTAATAAAGGCATCTTCTTTGTGGAACATGAACTTAGCAAGCTGCTTGGCAAGGTGTGTTTTACCAACTCCAGTTGAACCTAATAGCAAGAATGATGCAATTGGCTTGTTTGGGTCTTGAAGGCCTAATCTGGAGCGCTGTATTGCTTCACAAACCTTCAAAACAGCATCATTCTGACCAATGACTTTTTTAGATAGAAATTCCTCCATACTGACAAGCTTTTGATTCTCATCATCTGTTAGCTTGCTTAATGGAATTCCAGTGTGGTTTGCAATTATCTCTGCAACATTATGGGTTGTCACCGCTATTTTATTTTCTTTAAGATTTTCTTCCCACTTAATATTTTCTTCCTCAATCTTAGCGTTCATTTCCCTTTCCTTATCTCTATATTTTGCAGCATCCTCATATTTTTGACTTTTTGCAGCATCCTTTTTATTGAAGATGATTTTTTCAAGTTCTTTCTCAAGCTTCTTAATACCCTCTGGCACGCTTGAATTATTCAACTTAACTCTTGAGCCTATTTCATCAAGTGCATCAATGGCTTTATCGGGGAAATTTCTATAATTTACATATCTATCAGTCAACTCAACACACTTTTCAAGAACCTCATCACTATAAGTTACATTGTGATAATTCTCATATCTTTCTCTAAGTTGTTTTAAAATCTGAAGGGTTTCCTCCTTACCTGGAACATTGACATAAATTTTCTGAAATCGTCTTTCAAGAGCACTGTCACTTTCAATAATTTTCTTATATTCATCAACTGTTGTTGCTCCGATTACTTTTATCTCACCCCTGGCAAGAGCTGGTTTAATTATGTTGGATGCATCCATTGAGCCAGATGCTCCGCCTGCTCCAACAACATTGTGTAATTCATCAATAAATATAATTACATCTGGACTCTTCTTGGCCTCTTTAAGAATATCTTCCATTCGCTGCTCAAACTCACCCCTGTATTTTGTTCCAGATACGATTGTGGTAAAGTTAAGCTCAATTATTCTCTTATTAAATAGCCATCTATCAACTTGCTTATTAGCAATCCTAAGGGCAAGACCCTCTGCAATAGCAGTTTTTCCAACTCCAGCCTCACCAACAAGAACTGGATTATTTTTCTTTCTCTTATTAAGAATCTGAACCATTTTATCAATCTCAGATTCCCTACCCACAACTGGGTCAAGACCGCCTTTCTTTGCTAAGTCGGTCAAATCTTTACCAAAGTGGTCAAGGTTTGGAGTTTCACTCTTAGTATTATTCTTTTTAATCTTGTCGATGCCTGATTCATCTTCGTCCTCTGGTCCGAATGCTCTTCTGTCCATGTTATCTACTTATTAATTTATCTGTATGTAAAATCTACGAATTTTTTTTAGAAAAATCAAAGGTAAAGAAGATATACTGAAAAAGAAAATTTATTTTCCCTTAGAGGATTTTTTAGATATGAGTTCTATGAAAACTATTTTTTCATTGTCACGAGATTCTCCTATAGAGTCAACGTCATATTCTTCAACTTTATACGTTCTTCTGATTTTATCCCAAAAGAATTCAAATCCATTTTTTTCAATTTCATCTGTAGTTAACTCAATAACCACCTTTTCCATCGTTTTAGCTACTAATCTCATAACTTCTAAGTTTATTATAAATAATCAAAAGAAAATTAGAAATCGTGCCCTATAATTTGTGGATTTTGTTAAATACCTAAATTTGAATAAAATTGAGGATTTTCCTCCAGATTGTTAATAACTATTTCTGCAATATTAAGTATATTGAATATGTTGTTCTTTGCTCTCTCAACTTCAATTCCCTTCTTAAACTCTTCCATGGGAAAATTATACAAGTCTTGATTAGTTGACATCCCCTTCCAGTTTACCAAATATTCTTCTTTTGGGTCTATATCCTGTGGGAGTTTAACTATACCACCTTCCTCATCATAAGGAAACTTATCTCCCAGATTGCTTATATAGTAGGCTGGATTAGCGTTTTGCATTAATTCATACAACACAGACCTAACTTCTTTTCTTATTTGATTCTTGTTCATACCTATATAAATATGAGTGAGAATTATAAAATCTATAAAAATTAACAATAAAAAAGCGGAACTAATCCCGCTTTATATTTTTTGTGTGCAACTATGTTATTTTGATACAAGAGATATAATCTGCCTTGAGGATTCATAATCCTTTAGTATAGTAACATTATTTTTGTCAATCATATTAACAATGCCAAGTAAGTTAGAAATTGTCAAGAAGTTTTTTACTATCTTTTCTGGACAATCAATACCCTTGTTTTTAATGTCTTCTACAAATACATCATAAGGAGGTATGATGTCTCCAACTTTTCTTTGACCATTAAGATAAAATACATCAAGTAATTGAAGATAAAGTGGGTTTGAGTCAATTCCTTTGATTATAGATGATATACTTTCCTTGCTTTCACTCTTCTCAAAATTACCACCATCACCCTCTATGTATTCAACTACTTCCTCATTTTTTTCTTGAGGGATGAAATCATAAGAATATTCATGCACACCTGACTCCGTTTTATTTACAGCATCAATTACCCTTTGGTAATCATTTTCTGGCTCTGGCTCTAATATTGGTTCAGCAGCTGACTCTGGAGCTGGCTCTGGAACTGGTTCCAAATCAACCTCTAAATTATCTTCTTCCTCCTCAGGTTTTGGCTCTGATTCTATTGAAGGGTTGCTGGCATTAGCTTTGTCATACAGTACATTTGCAAGAATAACCAACAATATAGCAAGCGGGTCAAATGCAATCATAATTGCCATGATAAACCAATTGATGATGCTCTCCATTGGTCTATTTAAAACAGTTGACATATATTTTAGTGGACCTATTTCACCTGCAATATCTGTATGTTGTAAATCTAATATTTGAATATCCAGAGCCCCTATTTCTAAATTTATTTTATTGATTCTATTGGCTAATGTATCAAGTTCTACTTGAAGGTTTTGAATTTCAACAGAAGACTGCTCTATTAGAGATTGAGTCTTCTTTGCACTATTCTGCATTCCCCTATTATAAAGAGAGTCAATTCGAGACTCTTGCTGAACTCTTAATTGAATTAAAGTTGAAATTCTATTTGTCTTTGTTGCTTTTGTTTGTTCAATACCAGTAATCTCAACTCTTTTTTGCTCCTGCTGTTTTTCAATCAATTCTATTTGTCCATCAATTTTTTCAAGTTGTGTTGATGTGGTTGAATATGCATCTGCAAGAAATCCATAAATACCAGAGCTTGTTATAGCCATGATTATAACTACACTAAGTGTTAGTGGAATTTTAAGGAGCCAACTTATATCCTTCCAAAATCTATGAAGTGCCGCTGTTGTAGCCAGCTTTGCAAACTCTATAAAAGATGCCATTATAATCACCTGAAGAGCTGAGCCAGCAAATAACTTGGACAAACCTGATATGGAAAAATATGCAGCAGAACCAGCAAGTCCAATAGCAGCAATAACTATAAGAGCGGTCCAAAAATACTTTTTGAATAACTTTATCATGTTAAAATTTAATGTTTTTTTTAATGAAAATCAAATATAAAAACCAACTTATTTTTCACCTGGAGCCAGGTCGGTGTGTGAGTTGTCACCAATATTGTGTTTACGCTTGAAATTATTAATTAGCTTTATTAAAAAAGATGTAGGCCTACCTTGAGTCTCGTTATTTGGTTTAAGGTTCTCAAGGTGTTTCATTGTCCACTTATTAGCCCTACCATCTGGAAGGATATATTGTTCGTTGTTGTGATACCACCTTTGTCCATCCCAAACATAAAGTGGATGCTGCTCTCCATAAGAGTATGCTGCATACATAATGCCAAGGTCTCCAAGGTCTTCGCCATAAGTGTGTGAACCAACAAAGTTTCTTCTATTCGCCACCTCTTCTGCTGCGTCTTTATTTGAAATCCTCTCTTCTTGAAAGATTTCCTCACTAAAAACTTCAGAAATCCCCTCTCTTATTATATTTCTAAGTTTATCCATGGGTAAAATCATTTTCTATAAATAGTCTAAAAAGATGACAAAATTAATGAATTTTTAATTTTTCGAGTTATTAGTAACTTTTTTTTGATTTTGTCGTATAATATTCATGAGTATATTTTATAAGTTTAAAAAATTAAAGGTTAAGTGGAGTCGCTCTAAAGATAAAGACTTGGAACTTAACGATTTCCAGAAAAAAACGTATGATATTGTCATTAAACTAATAAATGACAAAAACAGCGTTCTTATGCTTGATGTAGATGGGAGGAAATGCATAAAAAACAAGAACATACTTGTTACCATGATTAAAAATTATATAATCATTAAGAATGGTGCAAATTATTGCAAGGATTATTTTGATGACAGAATCAGAGACCAAATAAGTTACAAGTTCAACAATAAGCTCATCAGAAAAATAAATATACTTGATAGTCAATCAATGTCAACAATTGAAGATAATCTTGATAATATCATGCAAGAACTATCTCAACACCAAGAATCAATAGAACCTGATAATGATTAAACAAAAAAAGGCTATACAATGTATAGCCTTTTTTTTATCACTGTTTGATTAAAATGGTAAATCATCATCATTTCCATTCTGCATTCCACCAATAAACTCACCGCTTGAGACAGCTTGTGCTGGAGCGTTGTTTTGTGTTTGTGCTGGAGCGCTGTTTTGCTCTTGTACTGGAGCATTGTTTTGCGCTTGTGCTGGAGCATTGTTTTGCGCTTGTGCTGGAGCAGCATTGGTTGACTCACCTGGGCCCTTAGAGCTGGTAAATAAAATTTGCTCAGCAACTACCTTGGTAGAATATTTGGTTTGACCATCCTGCTCCCAAGAGTCAGTTTTAATTCTTCCCTCAACTAAGAAGCCAGTACCTTTTTTTCCATAAGTACCAAGAAATGTAGCCAAGCCTTTCCAAGCCTCAACTCTAACCCACTCGGTCTTTGTTTTCCTCTCACCTGTGTTCTTGTCAGTGTAAGAGTCATTTATTGCAAGAGATACTGTTGCAACGCTGTTTCCTCCTTCAAGAGCTTTTACTTCAGCATCTTGACCTACTGTCCCTACTAAGACAACTCGATTGTAACCATTCATTTTTTTAGATTTTAGTTTTGTTAATCCTTATTTAATTAAAGCAAATTTATAACTATTATTATTGTTATGCAAATTTATTTGACTTTTTTTTAAGTATTTATTAGAAACAATCTATTAAACACGAGATAAGATGAATAAAGACATTAAAAATCTAATATCAGAAGCCTTTAATGAATTATATGAAGAAATAGTTAGCGAGGCACCGCAGACATTTAAAAAAACCAGGATTGATGACGCTGATGTTGAGCCTTTTATACAAAAAGCTATGAGCAGAGGAACTGCAATTCCATATAATTATGCCAACCCTCAGAGTGATGCTAATTTTGATAAGATAATTAACGCTCTTATTGCTGATTACAAAAAAACAGGAAATCCTAACTCAAAAGCTGCTATTCAAGCTACATTCTATCCAGCTCCTGGTTCAAGATTTCAGCGTGCTGCTGGTGGTAATTTCTATAACAACCCTGATTATGAAGATGCAGTAGCATCGGCTTATGAGCAAGTTGTCATAGGCGATTTTGATGAAACTTTAAATGCACACAAACCAGGAACAAGCTTGACTTCAATGTTTACTGATTTAATGAAAAAAAGAGTAAACAATTATATCACAAAAGGATATAGAGGTGTTGATGGTGGTTCAAAATATGACGCTATTGGTGGTCAAGAAAAAAGTCTTAGCATGGACCAGCCACTTGGTGGAGATGGTGACGCTACACTTGGAGATAAAATTGGACATAATGTAGGAGTGGGGCCAGAATCGGCTGAAGAATTAGGTAGAAATGTAGAAAGAGAGACATCAAAACTTCAGAATATACTAAAAGATACAATTGCCTATCTTGATAACACATTCGAAGAGAATGAGGATGAGAATGGAAAAAGAGGAATGGTGGCATTCAAGGGTATGATTCAAGGAGAATCTCCAGAAGAAATATATTCAGATAATCCAGGACTATTTAAGGAGCCTCGTTATGTGTCAATTTATTTTGACCGCTTAATAAACAGCTCAGAAGCTGCTGAAGTAAGTAAGATAATGTCTGATATTCATGGTATAGATTTTCAAATGTCGAAAATAGACCCAAAGAAACTTAGACAACAATCTTCTCAAAGCAAAGAGTTTGGTGGATTCTCTAAGATAGTTAAGGTAGCAACCCCAGAGATGAAAGCTGCTCAGAAAAATCTTAACGATGCTCTTGCTGTTGTTGGACTTAAGGGCACAAACTTTAATAGTACAAAAACTAAAGAACAGACTATTCAAAAACTTGAGGCTGAAGGAAAGTTTGATGAGTTGGAGAATATTCTTGATGCCGATGATTACTTAACTCAAGTTACTGAAAAAGCAAAGGCCAGAGGCGAATATGATGTTGACACAACTTTGTTACCATCTTCTCCTGAAGAGGAAATGCAATCTGGGCAAATGTTCGAAGGATTTAGTCTTGATAAGTTGATGGAAAGAGTTATTAAGAGACTTATGAAATAACTATACTTTATAAAATTAGAAAAGAGGCTTTTTTGCCTCTTTTTTTTGTTTATAACAATAATGCTTTATAATTTTCGTTCTCCACAAGAGTCGGAACACCTCCTACAATCTTGTATATGTTAAGGTCTGAGTCAAACAAAACTTTATCGTAATTCATATCATCCTCCGTCAAAATCTTATCCTTGGATAAATCTTTTATTCTTATGATATGCCGAGTGAGTTTAGATTCAAACATCTTATTTACCTTATCATGAAATTCCATATCCTCCATGATGAAATATATTAAAATTAAGAGTAATAATCAACTAACCCCCTAATTATGTTCATTTTCTTTTCAAACAGCTCTACTGCGCCTGGATGCATATTATGAGGAAGATTGTCAAGACTGAACCAACCATAATCTTTAGCCTCATCTTCTTTGGTCAAGTCTGGCACAAATTGCTCTATGAATATTCCAACGTAATTATAAAACCGCAAGTGATTATCATCATTCACATAGATTGGTTTTGTTGAAATGTAATACTTGATGTTATCAAGACCAGACTCTTCCTTAAACTCTCTCTTTGCTGTGTTCTTAGGGTTTTTATCTTCCTCATCAAACCCACCACCAAAGAAACTCCAAGTATTTGGTTCCGATTGGTCCATTCCCCTACGAATCATTAAAACTCTCCCCGAAGCGGGATGAATAGGTATAATTCCAGCTGCTATTTTTTTTCCAGTTTCCATCTATAAATAAATAGCAAGAAACTTTGTTATTCCCAGTTTTCTACTTGAATATATTTATCACCATCAAAGTCATAAATACCTTTAGGCTTATTTTCAAGTTCATCAATGGTATGTTCAAAATAATCTATTGCTTTATTTCCAAGCATAACAGTAACATCATAACCCTCTCTTCCTGTATCATCACCACAGTTGTCTGATTTAATTACCTGAACCCCTGTTACCACATCCCCTGGTTTTATCATTTCTGTACTACTCATAAATCATAAAGTGTAATTTGTGTTTACTTCTCGATACCGCCACGTAGTGAATATTTCTTGACTCTTCATCCTTATCAGTAAAAGAAACTCTCTCCAACCTTTTCTTCCCAAGCTTATCATATATCCCACATTCCTGAAGAACTTCTGGTGAAATAGAATTGATTACAATGCACTCATCAAACTCACGACCCTTACTCTTGTGAATTGTGGTCACAAACTTTTTAGAAGCCTTGTGTCTTTCTATAAAAGAGATTGTCTGAGCATCATTCCCAAAGATTGATTTAAAATTGTTAAGCTTCCCCCTTAAGTGAGCGCTAATATCATCCTTTTTAAAAGCCTTGATGTCGTCTTCTGTTATGAAATTAAAATATCTCATAGGAACCTGTTTCATCAATAGTTCTTTTTCCAACTTCCTGATAATAGCATTTGTGCGAACAAGAACAACCACCTCTCCTGGCTGCTTTAGCAATTCCACAAGCTCATCAACTCGAAGCATAATTTTCTTATCAACATACCCAGACTCCTTACTATTTGCAACAGCGGTTAGTGATGAATATTTATTTGAATTCTCAACAATAGATTCGTCACTTCTAAAATTCACAGAAAGACTCATTTCCTTAACATCTCTCCTCTTCTTAAGCATCTCCTCCAGCTTTGCACAGTTAGCCCCGCTGTAACCATAAATACTTTGATTACGGTCACCAATCATATAGTAATACTTAGCATTTAGAGATAATAGAGTTTGAAGCTGGATTGTACTCGTATCTTGATACTCGTCAATAAAAATATAATCATACTGACCCCTGAACTTCTTAAGCCAAACATTCTCCCTAAGGAGGTCACGAACCTCAATTAACATATCAGAGAAATCCCTTTTCTTTTGCAATTTAAGGAACGTCTTATAGTCATTGAAGAACTCTGGAACTGGGGCTTTTATATTATCAGCAGACTGAAGCTTAAATGCTCCAATAGCAGATGAAATTTGGTCCGCATCCTCATACATGTTAGCTATCAACTCATTGTAAGCTTCTTTAACCTCTCTGGTAGCGTGACTACTTGGTTTATGCTCTTGCTTGAACCAGTTCATAAACTCATAAAAAGTGGCCACATTCTTGAACTTACCCATTCTTGCAAGCAAGCTATTTGCAAATGCGTGAATGGTTGTTATAGTGACACCCTCTCCTTGAGAGACCTTTTCTCTCACAAGAATACCAGCAGTCTCAACCCTCTCACGAAGCTCATCTGTGGCTGCCTTTGTAAAGCTAAAGAAAATAATCTTATTAGGGTCAACACCTCTCTCTACAAGAGTTTTTAATCTTTGAACACATGAAAATGTCTTTCCAGAACCTGCTGTTGCAGCGAGAATAACAGAAGTCTGCCCATCATGATTAATGAACTCCTCCTGTTCCTCGGTGTAATTTACTGATTTTGCCTGACCTAAAGCTTCAAGCATATCAAGCTGGCCATGAATTTCTTCTGGAGCTGCTTTCTTTTTGGCCATAAGTTATTAAGCGTTTTGTTGAGCTAATTTAGCTTTCTCAGTAATTCTCTCCAACAGTAATTTTGTGTCCTTAGGAAGGTCTGATGCATTTATGCACCAGTCATAATATCCTGGGTCACTAATCATCATTGTAGAAACCGCCAACCCCTCATATTTACCAAATGCAAACACAGGCCTACCCTCTTTGTTCAATATGATTTTTCTTTGAACATCTAATGCACTCTTGTTTTTATTGAAATTCTCATTCAATATGTCTGGATTTGCATTTTCGAATCTACTATCAGTAGAATAAGAGGCAACCATTCCATTAAGAATGTGTACAGCAATGTGATTAGCTGTCTCTGATTTAATTGGAGCATCTGACAATTCTTGATTTGCAAATTTTGATGCCGCAGTTCTAAAGTCTCTCTTTTCCATTTGATTGAAAATAGAGCTCAAGTCAATAATTTTCCTTCCATAAACTGTAAATGGGATTCCCGCTCTGTTAAATTCTTCTGTCAAGAACTTGAGGTCGAAATTAGATATGCTAAATCCAGCAAAATCTGCATCTCCAATAAATGAATTAAGACCTGGAGCTATATCCTCAAACCTCGGCATATTAGCAACATCAGTATCTGTTATACCGTTGATTAATGTTGCTTCAGCGGGAATTGGTAGACCTGGATTAACAAGCCTTGTTCCCGTCTTAACAGTTTTTCTGTCTGCTTCAATTCTTGTAATTGAGATTTCAATAATTCTATCTCCTGGTTTATCCTTTTTATCTACAGGCTCCATTCCAGTAGTAGCAACTTTCAAGAAAACCAATGGCTTCTTGAGATTTAAGTTTAAATTTAAGCTCATGTTTATATTTTTTTAATTGTCTTTGGCAAAGATAATAAAATTTCAAATAAACTCACCATTAATATAGCGATTTCTTTCATTTATTTTTTCATCACTCCAATCTTCAATAAAAGACTCTATAAACTCAACCTCACTATAACTGGCCCAAAAAAGCTTTTTATACTCATCATTATGCGTCTCGAAGAACAGCATGCCATCAGTATCTTTTTTAATTAAAATGAGTTCTTGATTTTGTGGAATCATGTTGCCATCACCCATTTTCTTTTTTGAGGCCAACTTATAATAATCTACCCTTGTTTCCATTATCTAATATCACAACTTAAAAACTCCCTAAGTTTATGACTGTTGTCATATGTTCTAAGCTTCTTAAGAGCAAACTCCTTAATCTGCCTAACTCTCTCATTGGTAAGGCCAATTTTTTCTCCAATTTCAGCCAAAGTCATTTCTTTATTATCTCCAATTCCAAAATACATCTTAAGTATTGTTGATTCTCTATCTGTGAGACCTTCTAATACTTCATCAATTTCAAATCTAAGAGAATCTTTGTTCATGAGAGATTCCATCTCAATCAATCCCTCTCCCTCAAGAGATTCATGCAATTCAGTTCCAGATTCTTCTGAATATGTTGAGTTTAATGATATTTCATGATTACTATCAGAATATGCATTTCTAACATCCTTTTCACTTAGTTCTGACTCTCCAGTTTCTGAGTTTATATAGTAATCAACCACTTCCTTAACTGAAGGTTCTCTGCCAAGTTCCTTAGAAAGAGCCTCGTTGGCTCTCGTAACTTTGTTAATTGCATTTATTCTATTTACTGGAAGTCTTACTGAATTTCCATTATCATATGCAGATTGCATAATTGACTGTCTAATCCACCATACAGCATAAGAAATAAAGTTAAACCCCTTAGTCTCATCAAATCTATCAACAGCCTTTATAATACCAAGATTTCCCTCCTGGATTAAATCTTCAAGAGGAAGTCCTGTATAGGAATATTCTCTTGCAATTCGTAGCACAAACCTAAGATTACCTTCAACAAGTCTCGTCAAAGCTACCTGGTCACCGCCCTTAGCTTTAATTGCAAGCTCAGTCTGTTCTTTAGCATCTACAAGCTCTAATTTCCTTACTTCCTTAAAGTAATTCTTAAGCGAAATACTATCTTTAAATGTTGCATCTTCTCCTCTCATAATTAATCGTTCCAATTTAATTCTGAAACAAACTTTTTAAATCTATTGAAGTCTCCCTCATTGTCTATAGATATAGTAGTCTCACTCTGTGTTCCATCCTCTGCTGCTCCAACTGAAAAGAATTTTACATATCGACTCTCTTCTCCTTTTTCTCTGAAACTAATTAGGTCTATTTCAAGAATGCCAGATAATTGCTCTTCAGAATTTTTTGTCTCCATTCTAAAATATGTTTTTGTATTTACCGATTTAGACGCAGTTTGTTCTGAAAAATTAGATTGACTTGAAGGGGCTACACTTAGCTCCCCACTGTTGTTTACAGTCGCTGTGCCCTCAATAGCACCCATACCCGCTCCCTGGTTAACACCAGGAAACACGCCTTTTGCTCCCGTGTTAAGATTTTGATTGTTTTCCATGATTCCACAATTTTTTTATAATATACGCAAATATAGACAAAAAAAGAGTGCCATCCAACTTAGGGGCCCTCTTTTTTAAAAAAAATAAATTTATTTTTTTAAACTGTTACTGCATTTATTATTTTTTCAAGATAATCCTCACTAAGGTCATCAAATGAAAGTTTTTTCTTTATATTTTTAGTATATATAATTTCTTCATTAGGCTCATCAATGTACCACTTAGAACCAGCCAAATCAACAACTGGAAGGTCGATGCTCACCCTTTTTCTTGAAGATGTTGGCCTCTTGCTTGTTGGTGCTATTTCGAAATCAACAGTACCATCAGCATTTTTTTCGCTATCACTATAGTTCTTGACCAGTTTTTTTATATGCAAAACATTATTTACACCACTAACTTTTACATCTCTCTGGTGAGAGTTTCTAAAAAATATAGTTGTAATTTCATTATCTCTCACAACAGCCCATAGCTCATCTCCAATTGAAGGTGTTCCTGTAAACGGGTCCTTAGAAACATAAGTAACTGGGAAGCTTTTTAAAAAAACAGCAAATGAATCACTTGGGTCAAAATTTGTAGACTTCAAAATATTGATTTCACCTTCGACCTTAGAATAGTCAAATGAAGGCTTTGTGTATAAAGAACTCGTAAGCCTGTCATACACCCTATCTTTAAAGTGAGGTGTTGGAGCTGCTTCAGAAAATACCTCCTTCAAAATACCTCTTATTTCTGCTCTAATATCCATCAATACAGGTCCTTATATTTAAGAATTTGTTGCATTTTAACTGCATCAAGAAGAGTTCCATCCTTAAGGTTTAGTGTATACTCCTTAGATAGAGCATTCTGAATTTCTTCAAAACTAAGCCTTGTGCTTCCTAATAAAAATCCCCTCTCAGAGAAGGTAACTATATATTCAGTCTCAAGACCAGGATTAAACCTAATTGCTTGAGGCTTTACAGACCTTGCTGAATCAACTCCTTGCGATGGCGGAAATTCCTCATTCAATAAGGCTTCCTTTAAAATGTTTGATATTTCTTCTCTTAATTCTTCCATTACAGAAAATTCTTTATTATAAATAGTATAAAAAAAAGGTGTTTGAGTAATTTCAAACACCTTTATTATCTTAATAAACCAAGCCTGTATTAGAATTGCCCCTTAGCTCTGGCCTCTTCCATTTTTTTAATGAATTCCAAGAATTTTTTCTTTTCAGCCTTCTTCTGATTAATTAATGCCAGCTTTTTTGCTGCAACATTTTTACGAGACTCTTTCAATCTCTTGCTTCTCTTGGCTGCTCTCTTAAGGTCGGCCATTTGTTTTGATTTACTCTTTGGTTTTTTCATAATTTCTAATTTTAGAAAAATATAAGAAACAGATTTGAATAAATCAAGAGCTATCCTTATCTGTTTGAATTACTTTTTAAATTAACTTCCGCACATTAAACAATCATCAGGATTATCAAGGGAACAAGTAAGTCCTTGCATCGCCTCTGACTCAGCATTTGATAGTTCTACAAATGGAGTTTCTGCACTATTAGAAACCATAGCCTGCACCATAGGCACTACTGATTCAACTACAGTCGATTCAACCACGTCTGATGTTACACTTTCTCCAAGAGATTTTTTAGCCTCAGATTGAGCGTTACTTCTTAAATAGTACATTCCAGTCTTGAGACCTTTTGACCACCCGTAGAAAAGAGCTTTATTCAACTTAGCCACATTTGCATCTCTGATGAATAAATTCATAGATTGTGACTGACAAATAAAAGCGCCCCTATCTGCGGCCATATCAATTAAGTTACTCGCCTTCATTTCCCAAACCGTCTTATATGCCTCCCTTATCTCTACAGGGATGTCTGTGATAGTTTGAATTGAACCATTGTTTTGGATAATTTTAATTCTTATCTCCTCATTCCAAAGGTCTATATTTATCAGGTCTTCAACTAAATGCCTGTTCACAACAACAAATTCTCCAGAAAGAGTGTTTCTCTTATAGATATTATTTGTATATGGCTCGAAGCACTCGTTGTTACCAAGAATTTGAGCCGTAGATGCTGTTGGCATCGGAGCAAGTAATAGAGAATTTTTAACACCATACTTAACTACAGATTTTCTAAGTTTAGACCAATCCCAAAGTCCAGATAACATTGATTCATTAATTCCCCACATTTCAAATTGAAACTTACCTTCAGATAATGGAGAGCCCTCAAAGGTTGAATATGCTCCTGCAGTAAACTTCACATCCTCAGTAGAAGCAGATTCTGCCTTATATGATTTCTTGGCCATATCATTTGAAGCTGTCATTGCTGCAAAATAAATTGTCTCAAAAATGTCCTTATTAAGCTTTTTAGCAGCATCAGACTCAAAAGGTAGCCCAAGCATAGCAAATGTATCAGCTAAGCCTTGAACGCCTATACCAATAGGTCTGTGCCTCATGTTTGACCTCTTTGTTTCTTCTGTTGGGTACCAATTTACATCAATTACCCTATTAAGGTTAACAGTGGTCTGATAAGCCACGTCATATAATCTATTGAAATCATATCCCCTAAAAGACTTATCTCGTGATTTAACTTTCCCTTGAGGAATCACAACCATCTTAGGAAGAGCTATGGAGGCAAGATTACACACAGCCTGTTCATCTGGGGTTGAGACTTCAAGAATTTCTGTACACAAATTTGAGGACTTTATAATTCCTATATTTTTTTGATTACTCTTCTTATTTGCAGCATCCTTGTATAATACATATGGAGTTCCAGTCTCTATTTGAGCGTCAAGTATTTTAGCCCAAAGCTCCCTTGCCTTCATTGTCTTCCTACCCCTTCCTTCTGACTCATATTTTTCATACAACTCAGTAAAAGCCAGGTTTACTTCAAAGTCATTTGTCACTTCATCATTCTCATCATACTCAGGATAGACATCGTATAAATCAGAAAGTCCTGGACACTCATTAGGACACATTAGGGTCCAATCTGAATCTTCTTGAACTCTCTTCATGAATAAATCTGGAATCCAAAGGGCCAAGAACAAATCTCTTGCCCTAACCTCTTCTTTTCCGTGATTTTTTCTAAGGTCAATAAATCCTTCAACATCCGCATGCCACGGCTCAAGATATATAGCAAAGGAGCCTTTTCTTTTGCCGCCTTGATTAATCCACTTAGCAACTTCATTATAAGTCTTAAGCATAGGTAGTAGTCCGTCTGACTTTCCTCCAGTACCTTTTATGTATGAGCCCTTAGCTCTCACATCATGCACATGCAACCCAATTCCACCTGCAAACTTAGAAATTTTTGCAACATCCTTTATTGTATCAAAAAGACTGTCAATATCATCCCCCTTGTTTGCAATAAGAAAACAAGAAGATAGTTGAGGAGTTTTTGTTCCAGCATTAAACAGTGTTGGAGTTGCGTGAGTGAATTCCCCAGTAGATAACAACTCGTAAGTTTTTTGAGCCTGTTCAAAGTTATCTCCCCATATTCCAAGAGCTACTCTCAAATACATGTGTTGAGGTGTCTCAGCTATTTTACCATCTATCTTCAACAAATAAGAACGTTCAAGTGTCTTGTATCCGAAGTATTCAAATTCAAAATCTCTATCATGAACAATCATTGACTCTATTTTCTTGCTATGATTTTGAACCAAGTTATACAAATCTTCAGACACCATTGGAGCATGTTGATTAGTCTCCTTGCTTATGTTGTTGTATAAATCCTCTACTGTCTCCTTAAAGCTCTTCTTTGTTTCCTTTTTCAATGATGAAATTGCAATTCTTGCTGCAAGTATTGAATAGTCTGGATGAATTCTTGTCATTGCTGCAGCTGTCTCAGCAGCAAGATTATCTAACTCCTTAGATGTAACACCATCGTATACACCAGAAATAACCTTCTTGGATACCTCAAGGTAATCTACATACTCAGAATCCAGTCCATATGTTTGTTTTTTTATTCTGGCTGAAATTTTGTCAAATTTAACACTCTCTTCGGAGCCATCTCTCTTAATTACTTTCATATTTTTTTATTGTTTTTATTTTAAAAATCATCATCATCACCATCGAATGATAATTTATTATCCTCGACACTTCTTCCAACTCCAGACTTAGCATACTCAGCAACTCTTTTCTCAAAAAAGTTAGTCTTATTTTCAAGTGCAATATTAGACATGAAGTCAAAAGGATTTTCAGTCTTATATATAGGAGCACACTTCAAGTCAATCATAAGCCTATCAGCAACATATTCAAGATAATCTGACATAAGCTTAGAGTTCATCCCAATAAGACTCACTGGGAGTGATTCTGTTATAAATTCTTTCTCAATCTCAAGAGCAGACTCTATTATCTCTCTAATTCTCGATTCTGGCACTTTGTTAACAAGGTGATTGTTATGCAGGTGAACAGCAAAGTCGCAGTGCAATCCCTCATCTCTTGATATTAGCTCATTAGAGAAACTTAAACCTGGCATTAATCCCCTTTTCTTGAGCCAGAAAATAGAACAAAATGAGCCAGAAAAGAAAATTCCCTCAACTGCCGCAAATGCTATTAGCCTTTCAGCAAAACTATCTGAATCAATCCAGTTTATAGCCCAATCAGCCTTCTTTTTTACAGCAGGAATAGTTTCTATTGCATTAAATAATCTATCCTTCTCACCTTTATCCTTTGAAACATAGGTGTCAATTAATAGTGAATACGTCTCAGAGTGAATGTTTTCCATCATTATCTGAAATCCATAGAAAAATTTAGCTTCAGTGTACTGAACCTCACTCACAAAATTTTCTGCAAGATTTTCATTTACAATTCCATCAGATGCAGCAAAAAACGCTAATACATTCTTAATAAAATACCTCTCGTTATCATTAAGATTCTCCCAGTCTTTCAAATCTTGAAGTAAATCAATCTCTTCAGCAGTCCAGAAACTTGCTTCTGATTTTTTATAAAACTGCCATATGTCATCATGCTCAATTGGAAATAAGACAAATCTTCCATCGTTATTTCTCAAAATAGGTTCAATAAACTCTTCTTCCTTCTCTTTTTCTTTCATTTTTTATTTTTTATTTTAGATTAAAAATTTAGCCGACAATTCCTCAATCAGCATATAAATTACACTGATTAAAAGATAAACCTCAGCATTAGCTATACTATAACTCTACTGTGTTTTTCTTCTTGTTTTTTTGAAAAAATTGTGCGAATTAAAAAAAGAAAATCTATTTGAATAGAGGACGGTTTTGAAAAAACAAGACTCATTATTTTTCTCATCAAATATATCATAAATCATTTTCTTTTTAATAAATAAACCACAAATTTCATTATTCAAACAAACATTAAAATTAGTTTTTCACACTGCCGAGACTACTAAGATTTAGGCATTATTTAGATTAATTTATTCTAAAAATAATGCAATTTCTTCCAGTCCAGGTTCACTACGAGTAGGTCGATTTTGAACTACTCCATTTTCATTTTCATTAGCAAAATGAATAAGGACTCTTCGTGTATCAAAAACCAACAACCTATAAATTCCGTCCTGACCCAACCTGTTTTTGATGATGCCAAGCTTAGCCTGATTATTCTCTTTCATCTCATCTGGACGACCAAGCCCAAGAGCAAGGTCAACAGTGGCAATAATACCAAGAGACTCTCCAATGTGAGCAGTGGTAATATTCTCCTCCTGGATAGCTGTTCTATTGGTCTGATGCGCACTCCAAAGAGGAACTCGCATGTTATTTGCTATATTTCTAAGGCCTTCAGCTATATCTGTAAGAGCATGTCTCTTCTCAGCATAAGAACCAAGAGGCTTCATTAATCCAAGGTAATCGACAAATATTACATCAGGAACAAAACCTTCAATTTCAAGAGTTTTTAAGTGCGCCTTAATTGTGTTAACAGTTACACCACCCTCAAGAAACTCTTTAATTTTAAGGCCCCCACCAAGCTTAGCCAGGTCCTCAAGTTTTTCAGATATGTGCTCTGGATAATCCCAAACATTCTTAAGCTTAATGTCATTTATGCATGCATCAAACCTTTGTCCAACAACCTCTTCAGAAAGCTCAAGTGTATAGTAGACAACTTTTTTACCTTCAAGAAGAGCAGTTGACGCAAACTTAACAAGGGCCATGGATTTACCGCCACCTGGAGGAGCAATGACAATTCCAAGCTCTCCTGGAGATAGCCCTCCACCAATTAACTCATCAAGCCCTGACATACAAGGAATTGGTACTCTAAAGTCTTTTGAAAGCCTCTTGTTTACATCCCTAAAGTAATCATGACCTGTATCTTTTGGTTGACCAGCCTTGAGCGCATCCTCAAAGTCTTTTAATATACTATCCCATTTGTTTTTCTTCCAATTTGCAGCAGCCCTAAGAATAGCCTCACGCATATTTCTCTTTACGAAAAACTCCGTTGATGACTCTTGAACCTCTACCTTATCTTCAATTTTGAGTTCTTCAATTTTATCAACTAAACCAAGTAGATGTTCTTTTACAATACCCTTCTCATTAAAAGACACTCTATCTCTAAGGGTGTCAAACCTAATTATAGTACTTCTATCTCTGTAGTATTTTAATGCATGCTCAACAAGTATTTTCTGATATGTGTCAAAATAATTACTATCAAGAACATCTACTATTTGCTCAGAAAAACCAGACCTATCTTCACAGAAGACGTGAATGAGCTTGTTTTGGTAGTGTACCCCAAGCGCATTATCGCTCTCATCTTCTTGCAAAAATGAATTGAATGCATTGTTAAAATCAGTCATAATTTATTGTCTCTCTCGTGCAAATGTAGCATTAAAATCTGAAATAAGGAAAATTAATTTGAAGTTTTTATTTCATACTCTTTTTCCTTAGATTTTAAATTGTAAAATGGTCCAAAAAAATAACTAATATTGTTCTCTCCAATAAAATTATTAAAGCCATCCCTGGCAAACATCTGCATAGCTGTCTCTACACTTCTATCCGAATCAAGACACTGAGTTCTAACCGCTTCAACAAGGTCAATGGATTCTTGGTTCAAGAAAGGCTTCTTGAGATTCATTAGCGTTGCATTTCTGTACACTACATTTTCAGATTCAATGAGAGTATCAAGTTTAGAGAGTCTCTTCTTTTTTGGTTTACCATTTTGCCTGGCATCTTGAATTGCGCAAGATTCTTCTATAAGTCTTTTGTATGTATACTTCTCATTTGCAATGGCTGGAAAATGTTCTAATAGCGTAGTTCTCTTAACTCCACCAACTCCTGTAATCTCATCGCTATCATCACCTTCAATGCACTTTATCAACAGGGCATTTTCAACTGTGTAGCCCATTTTTTCCTTAAAATTGTGTATGGTTATTATTTCGAAACTATCTGGACTTATGATAGAAACTTTATCTGATATGAGTTGGTAGAAATCTTGGTCTCTACTGAATATGTAAATATGCTCATCAGGGTCTTTGCTACCCATGATATAATACGCTATTAAATCGTCTGCTTCAACATAATCAGCTTCCATTTGCCGAACAAAAAGTTCATCAAGATATGTTTGAACTTCTATTTTTTGAACCAGTAGTTGAAACTTATCGGCATCATCAGCGCTTCCAATACCCTCTGTTGCAATAATTCGTGTCTCACTTTCCCAATCTTTCTCACGCTTTGCCTTATATCCCTTGTATAGATTGTATCTCATTTTTCCTGCGTGAAATCCATCCCAAGCAACAATTGCTCTATCTGGCATCAGCTTATTTAATACAGTCTTGGTGCTATCTAAAAAACCAAAGGTGCCACCACATAGTTTCCCGTTAGTACCCATTAATACTTTTCTATGAGGAGGAAGGTAATTTCTCTTAAGATTCCAATTCCCATCGACTAATAAAGTTCGCATATATTATTTTTTTTGTTTTCAAAACATATTTCACTTAACCATTTATTTTTGGAAGCTGTGACATATGCACTTTCATTGTTTTTTCTAAACTCTTCCTTTGAACTATATGTAAGAGCCTCTTTAACACACACTTCTTTTGTCCAATAACCATTTGATTTTTGATTTTTCAAATGTGAGCACAATTCAAGTAACCATTTGTTTTTTACCATTGCAAGATATGCTCCTGAACTATTTTCTATTAATTCTTTTTTTGTTTTATATTTAAGGGCCTCTTCGCCACATTTTTCTTTGGTCCAATATCCCTTTGGTAGTTTATCAATCTTTATCATATGTGAACAAACTTCTTCTAACCAACCATTATTTCTCGCTGAATTATAAGCACTATTACTTTCTTTTGCAAATTTAGTTCTTTTTTTATATTTTCTTGCTTCTTCTAAACACTTTTCTTTTGTCCACTTTAAATTTCCTCCACCTACAGCGCCAGCTTCTGCAATATTTAAAACATTGTATCCAGCATTTTTATAGTATTCAATCTTTTCTCCTTCTAATTTTTTAGCTAACTCAACATCTATATAATCGGAATAAGATAATTTTGGTTTCAAACCTGTTTTGTTCATATATTTAAAAACACCACTTTTATTATGCCTTTTATGCTTTTTATCTCGCTCTTCAATATTATATGTTAATCCTACATAAACAACTTTATTTTCAAACTCATATACATAAACAAGTCTTCTAAATTTATTGCCAGAAATTGACATATGAGAACAAATTTCTTTAAGCCAACCATTTTTAATAGATGCGTTATATGCACCTCCAGATTTAGCCTTAAAAACTGACCTTAGTTTATATTTTGCCGCCTCTTCAATACATCTTTCTTTTGTCCAATAATTTCTATTCTTTCTCATCTTTAAATTTTCTTATAAATTCCAAAAAAAATAAAAATCAATTAGAAATGTCTTTATTTTAAGTTAAAAAAAATCGGATAACTTAAAATTATCCGATTTTAATTTCTGTAGCAAAACTACAAATTTTATTTCATTTATAAAACAAAATGTTTAAATCTCTTCAACCACATCTTTCATAAATTCATCATAAACCATTCCCCACTCGTGGCAATGGTCTTTTTTGTAGCTGTCAATCTGCTCTTTGGTATTTTCAAGAAAACCATAATCAGTACAAAGAATTTTTCCACCACTTGCAGATACGTTTGTGATATGATTCTTCACAACAACAAGGTCTGTCTCAAGCGCATAGGCATATTCAATTTTTTTGTAAGTTGCCTTAACTTTTCTTGACCTACCCAATATTCCACCAGTTCTAAACACAAGTGTTGATACATAGAAGATACCATCTCCACCATAAGGTTCAAGAGAAGATGGTCCAGTTGGCATCTTTGGAGGTGCTGTGTAAGCGTGATTAATGAACATCAAAGTTGATGTGTAAGGGAAATTTTCATTCCTCGTTGCATTAATTCTTGGCCCAAGGTATCTTGTAATTTCCTCTCTGATAACTCTCGCTGTCACCATCATTCCACCGCCACTTGCACCATCTTCCATTTTTCCAAGCTCTTTCTCAGATGGCGTACCACCGATTGAGTCCCATAAAAATAAGATGTCATATGGAAGTTCTCCTTTTTCTTGAGCATCAAGAGTTTCTTTTACATACTTACAACCTTCTTCAATAGTAGAAACTCCATTGTGAACAATAGCCTCGTCAAAATCAATTCCCATAGTCTCACCTCTCTCGAAGCTAAACTTATTTTCAGTGATTATGAACACAGGAAGAATACCTTGCTTTTGAGCGAATGCAGCAGCTTCTAATGCCATAGTTGATTTACCAGTATCTGATTTACCGTAATTCATGATTACGTGACCAGTTGGAATTCCCTGAAGCCTTGTCACCTCCTTAAAGGCTTGTGACATTTCAATCCACTCTTGTGGCTTGTATTTCACATCCTTAAAGTTAATCTTAGCCTTGTAGTCACCAAGTTTTGTGAATTTCTTCTTAAGTTTAGGAGTTTCTTTTGAAGAAGCTTTCGATTCTTCATAAACTTCTCCAGTTGAGATGCAAACCAAATCATTGCCCTCTCTTATGTATTCCTCCTGAGATTCAGAGTGGATGATTTTACCATCCAACTCTTCAAAACCCTCAGGAAGAATGTTTTTCTTTTTTGCCATTCTTATAAAATTTTAAGTGTTACTGTCTTGGTTGACCTGTTTGAGCAGGTTGAGCATAGTTGTTGACTTGTTGTTGAGCAACTTGCTGAGCTGGTGCTGGAGTATTGCCATTGTTATCAAATGCAATCCAGTCAATTTCTTTTCCAGTTCCGTCAGTCTTGTCTCTCGTTCTAAGATAGAACACATTTGAGTCTTCTTGCTGTTGACCGAAGTTAACAGAAGCTCTACACTTATTACACTTTACAGTAGTGTACTTAAATTTTCCTTTAGCAACGTGAGCATCAAGCACAAGGTCATCGCTGCCACAACAACCGCACTTATGCACATCGTAAAAAGATAGTTTCTTTGATTCCATTACCGCTTCATGAAGGTTTTCTCCCTCAACAGTAAATTCGTAGGTTCTCTTTCCTACTTTTTTTTCGATTTTCATCTTAAAATTTCCCATAATTTCTTTTTTTATTCTTTTTCAAATTATTATATTTAATAATAAGAATCTGGAACATAAAAATCAAGTGAAAAACGAAAAAAAATGAAAGTTTTTTGGAATATTTTTATTTATATTAGAAATACACTGATTCTGAGGACAAATCTCTGTAATTTGAGCCTGACTTATAATTAACAGAAAATAACATCCCTCTATTATAGGATAATATCTTAGCTATTTTTTCTACTAAATGCTCTTCTTCTGGGTGAATGTCAAAAATAAGTGAATCATGCACCTGAAACATGAATTGGCTCCTATAACCAACTAATAAAATCTTTATTTCAAGCACCTTGTCAACTATTATCTCTGCTGCTGTAGACTGAAGGTAATTGTTGAATCCTGCGAAGTCTTTCTCTGGCCTTATGATTGAGCCCCACTTGTTTATTAAGTATCCATTTAACTTAGCCTCCTCAACAACCTCGGCAGCCTTATTAAATATTGGTCTTAGAAAACTTTTTATTCTCCTAAGCTTCTCTTGTGGCTCTGGATACTTTTCAAGAATCTTTAGCGCAGTCGCTTCACTTGCCCCATACATGATGGCCATATTAGCAAGTTTAGCAATCTCCCTTTGTTCTGCAGAAAACTCATGTGTATCAAATATTATTCTGGCTGTCTCAGAGTGAAGGTCCTTGTCGTAAAAATCTTGTATAAAATCTTCATCTCCACAGATATAGAGAGCTATCCTCGCTTCAAACGATGTGTAGTCAAATTGATATATCTTTCCATTTCTAAATCTTGAGATTATCATTGTCCTATCCTCATTACTCTTGGAGAGATTTTGTGGATTATATTTGTCACTACAAGGTATTCTACCTGTTAGTGTTTTTTTAGTTGAATAATTTACTCTTGCAAGCTTGGCGTTATCACGATAAACAAAATCGAGATTCTTCTTGAATTCATGTGAAAATGAAATATACCTTGTTGACATCCACCTTGCAGCCTTATCTCTGACACACATTCTCTCAAAATACACCTCTTCCTCCTCATCAAGACTGAGTGTATCCAATGGTATTTTACTCATTAGAAATGGCACATACTTGCTAATGTCTACACCTGGTATTATCTGAAAATATTTGATTGGTGTCTCCACCCCATGCTTAATCCACCTTATGATGTCAAGAGCTTGGATATTGCCAAGACTATCAAGATTGGTATAGTCCTCAATCCCATCATATGAATACACCATGCAATTCATTTTATTGAATACACCTGTTATGACGCTCCTGTAATCAGATTCCGTGAACCACAAGCTTTTTGTATTCACAATAAAGTTCTTATTATCGTTCCGCATGTAAATTGCCCCACTATTGAAGTGAATATAGGTTAGCTTGGTGGAGTCAATGTTTTTCTCTATAAATTTAGAAAAATCACCATGCATTAACGAATCGTATAAAAAGAAATCAGATGGGAGCCACTTCTTTAAATTTTCATTCACAAAATATTCTATGTTGTTATGAAAATTTTCTTTCTTTATTTCTTTACACTCCGACTCACTATAGGTCCATTGTAAATTGGTGGTTACATTTTTATCTTGTATCTTCTGACTTGTAAATCTGCTCTTGACAGAATTCCACCCAATAATTAAAGTTGGAACCTCAAAATAACCCTCATCTGGATAGCTTGAGGTTATCTCAACAGGATAACCACCCAAGAACTCTTTTAAGCTATTAGCACCCTCTACTGTCTCTGTTATAATTTTGCAAATCCTGAACATTCAGAGCAAAGATAATACTTTTTTATTTCTTTTTCAAAACAACCAAGTATTCTGTAGGATTTTTTGGATATGAGCCGTCAGCTAACAATAGTATTGTCATAGTTGATTTTTGTGTATCCCCAAGATTTCCACCAGTTAAATAAGCAATGTTTTTCTCTATTTTCCAAACTAAATCTCCGTGAGAATTAGTATCTGAACCTCCACTTCTCGGTTTAACACAAACATCTCCAACTTGAGCTAATATAGGCTGCTTCTCTCTTGATAGAGAATACAATCTCCAGCCAGGGAGATTATTATTTCTGGTTCTAAGCGCTGATTTTGTATAATTAAAATGAGCAGTTGACTTTGGAAATGATGAATCAACTTGATTAATGCACCAAGAGACATAAGCAGAAGACCATGGCCATTGATTTTGAAAGCTGTCTGATGATAGCTGTTCTTTAGTAAAATTCTGTCCAACATTTTTCCAATATTTACTAAGCATAGGGAAAGCCTCTGGAGAGGTTTCTTTAATTGTAGAATTTTTCCAGTTTTTTGTTTCCTGTTCAACAATTAATTTTAATTTAGAAAAATCTTCATAATTTCTTATCATAATTAAATATTATTAATGTTTATTTCTGATTCAAGTTGATTAATTATATTACCAGATGCTGGCGAACTTGCTTGCGCCACACCTGTTGGCTTATCAAGAGGTATTCCAAGCTTATCTGGAAGGCCGTACCACTTAGAGCCATTTCTATTATCATACTGGAACATAGATTTTCCTGGACGATACTCCCAATGCCACTCCTCAGATGAAACTGTCC
>Ga0209498_1000019_pt1 | contig 91886 bp, 90 predicted proteins | sample WalLakDeSediment_FD_184131 | JGI IMG/M metagenome (GOLD analysis project Ga0209498, IMG submission 184131) | Lake sediment microbial communities from Walker lake, Nevada to study Microbial Dark Matter (Phase II) - Walker Lake 11/02/13 Deep... | ecosystem: Environmental > Aquatic > Freshwater >... | reverse complement strand
AGGCACGAATTCTGGAGCACGGGGGGACCGGGGGGATTCCTGATCATGCCCGGCGAGGCCCCGCGCAGCTGCTCGCCGCGCTAGACAGCGCTGCGTTCGGATCGGGCCTTGATTTATCCGATGAATTGAACTTATCGTTTCGATAGATGAAATCTATCAACATCCACCTGAGTCTCCGGGCGCTGGGCTACCTCGTGGCGCTGGCGGAGACGGGGCATTTCGGCAAGGCGGCGGAACGCTGCTGCGTCAGCCAGCCGACGCTCAGCGCCCAGCTTAAGAAGATGGAGGACCAGCTCGGCGTCCAGCTCGTGGAACGCGGCCAGCAGGTCCGCCTCACCGATATCGGCGAGCGTGTCGTAGAGCGTGCCCGCCGGGTGCTCGACGAGGCGCGGGAAATTGAAGAACTGGCGCGCAACTTCCAGGATCCGCTGGCCGGCGAGCTGCGCATCGGTCTCATCCCGACCGTCGCGCCTTACCTCCTGCCGCGCATCACGGGTTCGCTGCGGGCGCAGTTTCCGCGCCTCAAGCTGCTGCTGCTGGAGCACCAGACGCACCACCTCGTCGAACTGCTGAAGAGCGGTGAAATCGACGTCGGCATCCTCGCACTGCCGATCCCGGTCGAGCGGCTCGTCACGCGCGTCCTCTACACCGAGAGCTTCCAGGTGGCATTGCCGCCGGATCACCGGCTCGCGAAACGGCGGCGCCTGTCGCTGGATGACCTCGATGGCGAAACCTTGCTGCTGCTCGAGGACGGTCACTGCCTGCGCGACCAGGCGCTGGAGGCCTGCCGCCTGGCCAGGATCCGGGAGGCCCCGGATTTCCGCGCCACCAGCCTGGAGACGCTGCGGCAGATGGTGGCCGCGGGCGTGGGCATCACGCTGCTGCCCAGTCTCGCCATCGAGCAGCAAGGCTCGCGCGTGCCGGCGATGGCTGTGCGCCGCTTCGAGGACCCGGAACCTTCCCGCACCATCGCCGCGGCCTGGCGCCCCGGCTGCGCGCGCGAGGAAACCATCGCCTACCTGTGCGGCGCGATCGAGTCACTCATGCACGGGGGACACGGCTGAATCGGCGAAAAGGGGACACTGCTCCGCGGAGCCGTGTCCCCGCCTCGCGCGATTCAGCCGTGTCCCCGCAGGACGTTCGCGGGCGGATGCGTGACGACGGTGCGGGTCGCCAGCACGCCGGTCCCGCCCACGACAAACAGGCCGGCCGCAAGTCCCGCGATCCAGACCATCGGGTCCGCCGTGAAGCCGAGCTGGAACACCCGCCGCGCGAGCAGCCATGCGACACCGGACGCCCCGGCCGCCGCCAGCAGCCCGGAAATGAGCCCGAGCGCCGCGAACTCCACGGCCACCCCCGCCAGCACCACGCGCCGCTTCGCGCCCAGCGTGCGCAGCATCGCGCTCTCGTACAGCCGCTCCTCGCGGGTCGACTGCACGACCGCCAGCATCACCAGGATGCCCGCGCCGAGCGCGAACAGAAACACGTACTGCACCGCGAGCGAAGCCTGGTCCATGACGTCTCGCACCTGCTCGATCGCGGCCTCGATGTCGATGACCGTGACGCTCGGATAACGCCGCACCAGCTCGAGCACGTCGCCGCGCAGCGCCCTGTCGACATAGATGCTGGAGATATAGGTCAACGGGTAGCCTTCCATCAGCCCCGGCGGAAACACCATGAAGAAGTTGGGATTGAACGAGTCCCACTGCACCTCGCGCAGGCTCGTGACCTTCACCGTGAGCGGCTCGCCGGCGATGTCGAACTCCATGCGATCGCCGAGCTTGATGTTCAGGTCGCGCGCGAAGTCGACCTCCACGGAGACCTCCGCCTCGTCTCCCGCCGGCCACCAGCGCCCCGCGACGACGCGGTTGTCGGGCGCGGGCGCCTTGGCCCAGCTGAGGTTCGACTCACGATCGATGAACGCCTGCGCGCGCGGCGCCGAGAACTCGAGCTCCGCGACCGGCTTGCCGTTGATCTCGGTGATGCGCGCCCGGATCAGTGGCACGAGCTCGCCGCCGCCGAAGCGCTCGGCCAGGAACGCGCTCACTCCGTCCGCCTCGTGCGGCTGGATGTTGATCAGGAAGCGGTTCGGCGCATCCGCCGGCAGGGTCGCCCGCCACTGCTCCAGCAGCCCGGAACGGACCAGCGTAAGCAGCAGCAGGACCATCAGCCCGATGCCGAAGGCTCCGACCTGGATGATGCTGTCCGGCCCGCGCCGGCTGACGTTGGCGAGCCCGTAGCGCCATGCGCCGCCGCCACCGCGCAGCCGCGACGCCCCCTGCACCAGGAGCCAGCCCCCGGCTGCGAGTAACAGCATGACCGCCGCTGTGCCGAGCGCGAGCCAGCCGACCAGCGTCGCGTCGCGGACCTGCCAGGCCAGCAGCGCCAGCACACCCACGATCGCGGCGCCATACAGCACCAGCGGACCCGCCGCGGGCGGCAGCAGGTCGCGTCGCAATACCCGGCCGGGCGGCGTGCGACAAAGCTCGATTATCGGCACCAGCGCGAACCCGGCCAGCACGATGAACGCCAGCACCAGGCCGCCGATGGCCGGCGCCAGGGTCGGCGGGGGCAGCTCGTCGCCGATCAAGTCCGCGAGGATCCGGACCAGGCCCTCCTGCGCGACCCAACCCAGCGCCAGGCCGACCAGCGAGGCGGCGAGCCCGACCACGAACAGCTGCACCAGCATGGCGGTCAGCACGAAGCGCCGCGGCGCGCCGACGCACTTCATCAGGGCGACCGTGTCCATGCGCCGGCTGGCGAAGCGGCGTGCCGCCATCGCGACCGCGACCGCCGCGATCAGCGCGCTGACCAGCGAGGCGAGCCCGATGAAGCGGCCGGCGCGCTCGACGGCGTTGCCGATCTCCGGCTGGGCATCCTCGATGCCGCGCAGCCGCTCGCCCAGGCCGAGCTCGACCCGGTTGCCGTAGGCGCTCAGTGCGGCGGCATCGCCCGCGAGCAGCAGGCGATAGGAGACCCGGCTGCCCGGCGCGACCAGGCCGCTGGCTGCAATGTCCTGGTAGTTGATCAGCAGCGTGGGCGCGAGCTCGGCGAAGCTGAAGCCCTGGTCGGGGCGGTAGTCCAGCAGGCGCGTGACCTCGAGCTCGATCTGGCCGAGCTGGACGGTCACGCCGACCGCGGCGCCCAGGCGCGCCAGCAGGCGCGGATCGGCCCAGGCTTCGCCCGGCGGAGGCACGGTGTCGATGGTCTCGGATTCGGCCTCGAAACCGCTGCTGACCCTGAGGCGGCCGCGCAAGGGGTAGCCCGGCTGGACGCCCTCGATGTCGGCCAGCGCACTCTCCTCGCCCGCCAGCACGACGCTCGGAAAGGATGCCGTGCGCGCCGTCGCCAGGCCGAGTCCGGTCGCGAGCGATTCGCGCGCTTCCGGTATCGGCCGGTTGGACCGCAGCACGAGATCGGCCGCGAGCACCTCGGCGCTGCGCCCCTGCACGCCCTGGGCGACACGGTCCGTGAAGAATCCGACCGCGGTCATCGCCGCCACCGCGAGGGCCAGCGCGGCGGCGAGCACGCGCACCTCGCCGGACTTCAGCTCGCGGCCCACCTGGGTCAGCCCGAACGTCAGCCCGCTCAAAGGATTCTCCCGGCGTCCATCTCGAGCTGGCGGTCGCAGCGGTCCGCGAGCCCGCGGTCATGCGTCACGAGCACGAGGGTCGTGCCCCGCTCGGCATTCAGGCGAAACATGAGGTCCGCAATCTTGCCGCCGGTGCGCGAATCGAGGTTGCCCGTGGGCTCGTCCGCGAACAGCACCGAGGGACTGCCGACGAAGGCGCGCGCGATCGCCACGCGCTGGCGCTCACCGCCGGAAAGCTGCCGCGGATAGTGGCCCACCCGCGGCCCGAGCCCGACCTCGTCGAGAGCAGCGCGCGCCTCTCGTCGCGCCTCGGGACGCCCGGCCAGCTCCAGCGGCAGCATCACGTTCTCCAGCGCCGTCAAGGCCGGCACGAGGTGGAACGACTGGAACACGAAACCCACCTGGTCGGCGCGCACGGCGGCGCGCCCGTCCTCGTCCAGCGACGTCAGCTCCTGGCCGTTGACCCAGACCTGGCCGTCACTGGGCAGGTCGAGCCCGGCCAGCAGGGACAGCAGCGTCGACTTGCCCGCGCCCGAAGGGCCGAGGATCGCCACCGACTCGCCGGCCAGGATCTCGAGATCGGCGTGGTCGAGGATGGTAAGCTCGCCCTCCGGGCTGCTAACCTTCTTGGTCAGCCCCCGAGCCTTGAGTACCGGCTGTTTTCCGGTCGCATGCTGCATGTACAGAATCCTTCTTCTCTTGATCGTAGTGACCGCGCCCGCCGCCATGGCGGCGCAGCCCGTGGTGCTCATTGTCGGCGACAGCCTGAGCGCGGGCTACGGTCTCGCGATTCACGAGAACTGGCCGAGCCTCCTGCAGGATCGCCTCGCCGCGTCCGGCTATCCCCACCGTGTCGTCAATGCCAGCATCAGCGGCGACACGACCAGCGGCGGCCTGGCCCGGCTGCCGGGTGCGCTGGAGCGCAATTCTCCGTCGGTCGTCCTCATCGGACTCGGCGGCAACGACGGCCTTCGCGCTATTTCCATCCCGGAGATTCGACGAAACCTGTCCAGGATGATTCAACTTTCCGAGGCCACGGGCGCCGAAGTGCTGCTGGCGGGTGTCCACATCCCGCCGAATTACGGCCCCGTCTACACCCAGGCCTTTCATAACATCTACCATGAACTGGCAGAAGAGTACGCTGCCGGGCTGATCCCCTTCATCCTGGAGGGGGTAGCCCTCAACTCGGAGCTGATGCAGGAGGACGGGATTCACCCGACCGCGGCCGCGCAGCCAGTCATCATCGACAACGTCTGGCCTGCGCTCGAGCCGCTGCTGGGACGTACAATGAACGGCACAAACCACGAATGACCAGGAAGTCACCGGGGGAACGATGGAAAAGATCTGGCTGAAGGAATATCCGGAGGGCGTGCCCGCCGAGATCGACGTGAATGAGTTTCCGTCGCTGCGGGAATTCCTGGAGCAGTCATTCACGAAGTATCGCAGCCTCCCCGCGTTCACGAACATGGGCCACTCCATAAGCTTCGGCGAGCTCGACCAGCTGTCGCGCTACCTCGGCGGCTGGCTGCAGAAGAACGCCGGGCTGTCCAAGGGCGACCGGGTCGCCGTGATGATGCCCAACATCATCCAGTACGCGGTGGCCGTCGCGGCCATTCTGCGCGCCGGGCTGACGGTGACCAACGTGAACCCGCTGTACACGCCGCGCGAGCTCGAGCACCAGCTCAAGGATTCCGGCGCCAAGGCGATCATTATCGTGGAGAACTTCGCCAAGACGCTGGAAAAGGTGCGGCACAACACCGACATCAAGACCGTCGTCGTGACCGCGATCGGCGACATGCTGCCGGCGCCCAAGCGGCAGATCGTCAATTTCGTGATACGCAAGGTCAAGAAGATGGTGCCGGAGTACAACATTCCGGACGCGATCACCTTCCACAAGGCCCTCAAGGAGGGCAAGTGGCAAACCATGGACGCGCCCGAGCTCGGGCACGACGATCTCGCCTTCCTGCAATACACGGGCGGCACGACCGGCGTGGCCAAGGGCGCGATGCTGACGCACCGGAACATCATCGCCAACCTGCTGCAGGCGCGTGCGTGGCTGAGCGTGACGGTGACCGAGGGCCAATCGGTCGTCATTACGCCGCTGCCGCTGTATCACATCTTTTCGCTGACGGCGAACTTCTTCGTGTTCACGCTGATGGGCGGCAACAACATCCTGATCACCAATCCGCGCGACATGCCGGCGTTCATCAAGGAACTGAAGAAGCAGAAGTTCACGTTCATCACGGGCGTCAACACGCTGTTCAACGGCCTGCTGAATACGCCCGGCTTCGACGAGGTCGACTTCAGCCACCTCAAGGTGACCCTGGGCGGCGGCATGGCGGTGCAGCGCGCCGTCGCCGAGCGCTGGAAGGCGGTCACCGGCAAGCCGCTGATCGAGGCCTACGGCCTGACCGAGACCTCGCCTGCCGCCTGCATCAACCCGCTGACCAATGTCGAGTTCAACGGCTCCATCGGCGTGCCGATCTCCTCCACAGACGTCAGCATTCGCGACGAGGACGGCAAGGACCTTGGCATCGGCGCGGTCGGCGAGATCTGCATTCGTGGTCCCCAGGTGATGGCCGGGTACTGGAACCGCCCGGACGAGACGGCCAAGGTCATGCTCGAGGGCGACTGGTTCCGCAGCGGCGACATGGGGCGCATGGACGAGCAGGGCTACGTGTTCATCGAGGATCGCAAGAAAGACATGATCCTCGTGTCCGGATTCAACGTTTATCCGAACGAGGTCGAGGGCGTCGCCGTCACGCATCCCGCCGTGCTCGAGGCGGCCGCGGTCGGCATTCCCGACGAGAAGTCCGGCGAGATCGTCAAGCTGTTCGTCGTCTGCCGCGAGGGGCAGAGCGTCACGGACAAGGAATTGATCGCCTTCTGCCGCGAAAGCCTGACCGGCTACAAGGTCCCGCGCCTGATCGAGTTCCGCAAGGAGCTGCCGAAGACCAACGTCGGCAAGATCCTCCGCCGGGAGCTTCGCGACGGCACGGCCTGAGCCTGCCGGGCAAGGGAACGAGCCGCCGCGACGGCGCCGCGGGAACGGGCAGACTCAGGAACGAACGATGAGCTCGAGCCTGTCCAGCACCGTGTCCAGGCGGTTGGTGATTTTGTTCTTGTAGCTCCCGAGGCGCATCGGGTCGGGCCTGCGCGACAGGGCGCTGGTGAAATGCCGGTCACCGTCCCGAAGGATCGCCGCGTTGATCGTCACGCCGTGCCGATCGAGGATCGGGGTCAAGTGGTGACGCCGCAACCAGAGATCGCGGCGCGTCGTCCGGTACGCGTGCTGGCAAACCATCTCGCGGTTCGAGTAGCTGAAGACGTTGGTGAAAAACATCTTCGAGTCGCCGGTGTCGGGCTCGAACAGGATTACGTCCCGATCCACGTAGCTGGTCTCGTACTTCGCCATGCCGACCTTCATGCGCGAATGGATCAGCGAGCGGAAGGTCTGCGACAGGACGACGGGCAAGCCGCCCTCCACGAGGGAGTCATGCCGCTTGTCGGTCCCGGGGGCTGCAAGGCTGGCGTCGTAGGGGACGATCGGGTTGACGCAGAACAAAAGGTTCACGCCCTCGTCGAGCGCGGAGGAGGCGTGCAGCGTCCGCTTCAGGCCGCCGTCGACGAAGTAGCGCTGGCCGATCTGCACCGGAGGATAGAGCCCCGGGAGCGCAGTGCTGGCCTGCACGGCCTTGGAGATGGGCACATCATCGTGCCCGGCGGAGCCAAATCGCACCGCCTCGCCCGTGTCCAGGTCCACGCCGACGATCAACAGCTTGTGGGGGAGCTTGCGAAAATCATTCGTCATGCCCCGATTGCTGAACAGGTCGGCAAGAAATCGCTCGATCGGCTGATTGTCGAAAACCGCCGTCGGGATTGCCTTGGACAAGCCGCCGAGCGACTCGATGAGCCCTTGCTTCAACGGGTTGCGGGCAAACTCCCACAGGCCCTGCAGCAACAGTCGTGGCACCATCGCGGTGCGGCGCAGGTACTCGTAGAAATGCGGCTGCAGGAACAGCGCCGGATCGAAGCGCTGCGGCCGGCCGCGACGGCTGACGAGCAGCCGGCCCATCTCCTCGACCGAGATGCCGTTGGCGAGCGTCGAGGCAACGAAAGAACCCGCCGAGACGCCCACGTAGACATCGACATCGGCAAAGTCCAGGCCATCGATGGCCTCGTTCAGCGCCAGCAGCGCGCCAATCTCGTAGATGCCGCCGAGCGGCCCGCCACCTGCAAGCGCGAGGCCGATCCTGGGACCGCCGGACTTATCCAGCTGGTGCGTCGCCTGGGTTTGCAGCATCAGCTCAGCTTCCGGTCTGCGTCCGTGCGGGCTGCTTCCGTGCGGGCTGCTTGCTGGCGGCGCGCGCGGGGGGCTTCTTCCGCGCCCTTGCCTTGGCGGCCGCGCCAGCCTTCGACTCGGCGGCCTGGGCAGCCTGCGCGGCGCGGCGCTCGAGTGCGACTACGGCTTTCTGCAGCGCCTCGACCCTGTCGTTGAGCTCGTGTACATCGCGCGCCGTGGGAATCTGCAGCGCGTTCAGTGCGCGTGCAACGCGATGTACAAAGGCATGCTCGAGCCGGTCCCAGGCTTCGGTGGCCGAGTCCCTGGCTCCGAAGACTCGATTCCTCGCCTCGCGATCGATGCGCCCGCCGATGCTCAGCAGGCCGCCGACGAGGCGACCACCCTCGGAGCCGGCCCGGGAGTAGGCGCCGCGGCCCACGTGCCAGACCTGGTTGGCTGATTCCTTGACCAGCCTCGTGAGCTGATTGTCGGCAAATGCCTTGCCGTTGTTCCTTGCCATGGCCACGCCTCAAACATCTGTTTGACACGTTCAGCATACCACCGCCCAAGGGCCCGTCACAGTGACGCACGCCACAAGATCGAGCAGTCATGGAACACAAGCAAAACCATCGGCCTGCCTCTACAATGCCGGGCCATGAGCAGCGGAGAAAGCAGGGATTCCGGCGCACGACAGCTCGCGGAACAGCTCGAGCGCAGCCGGCTCGCCCGGCTCCGGCAATACGATGAGCAGGGACTGCGCCCCGAGTGCCGCATGCTGGCCGCGTGGCAGGCCAGGCGCCTGCGCCACACCTATCGTGATCTCCTGGAGATCTCCCGCTACCGCAAGGCGGTCGAGTTCTTTCTGACCGATCTCTACGGCGACAAGGACTTCTCCGCGCGCGACGAGGGTGTCGAGCGCGTCTATCCCATCATGTCCCGCGTGATGCCGGGGCCGGCGCTTCATACCATAAGCATCGGCATCGAGCTGCATGCCATCAGCCAGGAGCTCGACCTGGACATGGTCGCGGTCTTGTGGGGCGAAATGGGCGTGAACAACGGGCTGGACGCGGCGACGTACGCCGAGGCCTACCGGCGTTGCGGCAACATGGACGCGCGCCGCCGGCAGATCAGCATCGTTCGTGAAGTCGGCGAATCGCTGGACAGCGTGGCCTTCAAGCCGTTCATCTACAACGCGGTCAAGCTCGGCCGCGGCCCCGCCAAGATGGCCGGCCTGCTGCCGCTGCATGACTTCATCGAGCGCGGGTTCGTTGCCTTCCGCGCGATGAAAGGCTCCGCCGAGTTCATCGCCGCGATCATCGCCCGCGAGACGGCGATCATGGAGTCCATCCGCGCCGGCGAGCCCGTCAGCAGCTGGGCGCCACCCGGCGATCCGTCGCTGGACGCTTGAGGCCTGCGTCCGGGGCGCAGGCCGTCAGCGGTGATAAGCCGGGCTCAGCTCCACGACGGCCTGGATCATCGCGCCCGCATGCTCGGGCTTCACCTCGGGATGGATTCCGTGGCCCAGGTTGAACACGTGGCCGGAGCCATGGCCGAAGCTTTCCAGCACCTGCCGGACCTCCTCCCGGATCACCTCGGGTGAGGCGTACAGCACCGCCGGATCGAGGTTGCCCTGCAGCGCTACGCGCGCACCCACCTTGGCCCTGGCCTCCGCCAGGTTGGTCGTCCAGTCCACCCCCAGCGCGTCACAGCCAGTCTCGGCCATCACCTCGAGCCACGGCCCGCCGCCCTTGGTGAACAGCACCATCGGCACCTTGCGGCCTTCCGCCTCGCGCGTGACCCCGTCGACGATCCGCTGCATGTATTCGAGCGAGAAGCCCAGGTAGGTTTTCGGCGTGAGAATGCTGCCCCAGGTGTCGAAGACCATGACGGCCTGGGCGCCGGCGGCGACCTGCGCGTTCAGGTAGTCGATCGTCGTGCGCGTGATGCGCTCCAGCAGGGCGTGCAGCAGCGCCGGCTGGTCGTAAAGCATGCCCTTGATGCGGCTGAAGTTCTTGCTGGTGCCGCCCTCGACCATGTAGGTCGCCACGGTCCATGGGCTGCCGGAGAAGCCGATCAGCGGCACGCGGCCATCGAGCTCGCGGCGGATAAGGCGCACGGCGTCCATGACATAGCGCAGCTCGCTCTCCACGTCGGGCGTGGCGAGTGCGGCGACATCGGCTGCCCCGGCGATGGTGCGCTCGAAGCGCGGGCCTTCGCCTTCCTCGAAATACAGGCCGAGACCCATGGCGTCCGGGACGGTGAGGATGTCGGAGAACAGGATGGCGGCGTCGAGCGGGTAGCGCTCCAGCGGCTGCAGCGTCACTTCGCAGGCCAGCTCGGGCGCCTTGCATAGCTGCAGGAAGCTGCCGGCCCTGGCGCGGGTCGCGCGGTACTCGGGCAGGTAGCGCCCGGCCTGGCGCATCATCCAGACCGGCGTGCGGTCCACCGGCTGGCGGGCGAGCGCCCGCAGGAAACGATCGTTCTTCAATTCCACGATCATGCGCCCACCGCCTTTGCAATGCTGGCCTGGATGGCCTCCGCGGCGGCCTTCGGATCCTTTGCGTCCCGGATCGGCCGCCCCACCACGATGTAATCCGCGCCGAGCGCGAATGCCTGGTCGACGGTGACGACGCGCTTCTGGTCGTCCACGGGCCGGTTGTCCACGGGGCGGATTCCCGGGGTAATCACCAGCAGGCGCGCATCGAGGTGCTCGCGCAGGCGCGCGGCCTCGAGACCCGAGGAGATGACGCCGTCGCAGCCGGCCTCCAGCGCGCGCCGCGCGCGCGACAGCACGAGCTCCGGCACGTCGCAGGCGAAGCCGAGGTCCTCGAGATCGCCGCGATCGAGGCTGGTCAGCGCCGTGACCGCGAGCACCTTGACGTCCTCGCGCGCAGCCACCGCTGCCTCCATGATCCCCTGGTTGCCATGCACCGTGCAGAAGGTCACGCCGCGGCCGTTCAGGCGCGCCACCGCGCGTGACACGGTGGCCGGCACGTCGAAGAACTTGAGATCCACGAAGACCTTCTTGCCGCGCCCCGCGAGCCAGTCGAGCAGCTCGAAATAGCCGCCGGCCATGAGCAGCTCGAGGCCGAGCTTGTAGAAGCGCACGGAGTCGTCGAGCTCTTGCACCAGCTCGCGCGCTTCCCACGCGTCCGGCACGTCGAGGGCGAAGATCAGCCGCTCATCGACAGGGATATTCTTCGGGTTCATTGCTCGGGTCCGGCCTGGGTTGGGCCCGCGATTCTAGCATCCACCGGGGCCCTGCCCGCGTCGGGGAAGCCCGCAGTGGGGCTAGCGCCGGCGCGGATCAGGTCCGGGCCCGGGGATCGAACAGCCGGCCGTGCTCGAGGATTGCGAACCGGTCTGTCATGCCGGCGATGTAGTCCGCGACCGCGCGGGCCCGGCCCGCCTGGCCGTGCGAGGCTTCCTTGCGGGCCGCCTCGCGCGCATGGTCCTCGGGCAACAGGCGCGGTTCCCCCATGAAGGCCTCGAACAAGTCGCTGACGGTGCGCTGCGCCTTGGTGGTCATGCGAATCACGCGATTGTGACGGTACAGGCGCTCCCTCAGGAAGCGCTTCAGCTCGGCATGCGCGGCGCCGACCTCCGGGCTGAAGCCGATCAGGCGCTTGGCCGCGTGGCGTACGGCCTCCGGTGAATCGGGCTGCATGGCATCGAGCTCGGCCCGGGAAGCCGCAACGAGGTCCTCGACGACTCGGCCGATCATGCGGCGCACGATCTCGTGCACGAGGCGCCTGCCGGCAAGCTCCGGCCATCGCGCCCGGACCGCGTCGTGCTGTTCCCGGAACAGCGCGGCCTGGCGCAGCTCTTCCATGTCGAGCAGCCCGGCCCGCAGGCCGTCGTCCACGTCATGGTTGTTGTAGGCGATCTCGTCCGCGATGTTGGTGAGCTGCGCCTCGAGGCCCGGCTGGAGCCCCTCGAGGAAACGACGACCCACCTCCCCGAGCATGCGGGCGTTGCGCGCCGAGCAGTGCTTGAGGATGCCCTCGCGGGTCTCGAACATCAGGTTGAGACCGGGGAACTCGGCATACTTTTCCTCGAGCTCGTCGACGACACGCAGCGACTGCAGGTTGTGCTCGAAGCCGCCATAATCCGCCATGCACCGGTTCAGCGCTTCCTGGCCCGCGTGACCGAAGGGCGTGTGGCCCAGGTCGTGCGCGAGGCAGATGGCCTCGGTGAGGTAAGTATTGAGGCCCAGCGCGCCGGCGACCGTCCTGGCAATCTGCGCGACTTCGAGGGAATGCGTCAGACGGGTCCGATACAGGTCGCCCTCGTGGTTGACGAATACCTGGGTCTTGTAGACGAGCCGCCGGAACGCCGTCGAATGGATGATCCGGTCGCGGTCGCGATGATACTCGCCCCGATAGCGCGGTGGTGGTTCAGGATGGCGCCGGCCGGGCGAACGGGACTCGCAGGTCGCCCAGGGCGCCAGGGCCTCGCTCAAGACGGGTCTGCCATCGCCAGCACCGCGTCGAGCTCGGCCTCCGGGACGTCCGAGCGAACCGTGCTCGCGCCGAGGCCCTCGGGCAATACGAAGCGCTGGCGTCCGCCCGTGACCTTCTTGTCGACCATCATCAGCGTCTTGAGACGCGCGCCGCCGACGGGCGGCGGACGGATCGGCAGTCCCGCCGCCGACAGCAGGGCCTCGAGACGCTGCACGACGTCCCTGTCCAGCATGCCGAGGCGCGCGGAGAGCTCCGCCGCCATGACCAGGCCCGCGGCAACGGCTTCGCCGTGCAGCCAAGCGCCATAGGAAATCGCCGCCTCGATCGCGTGCGCAAAGGTGTGGCCGAGGTTGAGCAATGCGCGCCGGCCGGTCTCGCGCTCGTCCTCGGCGACGATCGCGGCCTTCATCGCGCAGCACCAGTAAACGAGGCGCTCGAGCGACTCCGGGTCACGGTCGAGCACCGCGTCGAGGTTTTGCTCGAGCCACTCGAACAGCCCGGCATCCAGCCCCAGGCCGTACTTGACGACCTCGCCGAGGCCCGAGCAGTACTCTTTCCGGCCGAGCGTGCCCAGCGTCGCAGTATCGGCGATCACGGCATTCGGCTGGTGGAACGCGCCCACCAGGTTCTTGCCGGCGGGGATGTTGACTGCCGTCTTGCCGCCGACCGCGGCATCCACCTGGGCGAGCAACGTCGTCGGCAACTGGACGAAACCGACCCCGCGCTGCCAGCAGGCGGCCGCGAAGCCGCCAAGGTCGCCGATCACGCCGCCGCCGAGCGCCACGACCGTGGCGTCTCGGTTGAAGCGATGCTCTGCGAGGATGTCGAAAATTCCCGCGAGCGTCTCCAGCGTCTTGTATTCCTCGCCATCCGGCAGCACGTGGACCGCGAGCTCTCGATCCGCGAGCGCGGCACGCAGCGGTTTCAGCCACAGCGGGGCGACGATCTCGTTGGTCAGGACGAGCACCTGGCGCCCGTCCAGGAAAGGGGTCAGCACCTCGGCGCGGCCGAGCAGGCCACGCCCGATCACGACCGGGTACGACCTGCTTCCGAGTGGCACATTCAGCGCATGCATTCCTTGCCTCAGCTACCCTCGTGCAACTCCGCCAGCGAGCGGCGGATTTCCTGCGCAACCTCACGCACCATGCGACCGTCGGTCGAAACCGTCAGTGTCGCGATCTCACGATACAACGGCGCCCGCTCCTGCATCAGCTTCGCCAGGCGCTCGGCGGGATTCGGCGTGTCGAGCAGCGGCCGGTGATTCGAGAGCCGCGTGCGCTCGAGCTGCTGGTCCACCGAGGCGTCAAGGTAGACGACCAGCCCCCGCGACGCCAGTACCTCCCTGTTTTCCGGGGCCAGCACCGCGCCGCCGCCGGTGGCGAGCACGATACCATCCAGCGCCGTCAGGGCATCGATGATCTCGCTCTCACGCCGCCTGAAGCCCGCCTCGCCTTCCTTCTCGAAGATGAACGGGATGTCCACCCCGGTGCGGGCCTCGATCTCCGCATCGCTGTCGTAGAAGTCCAGCCTCAGCATGCGGGCCAATTGCCGCCCGACCGCGCTCTTGCCAGCACCCATGGGACCGACGAGGAATACATTCGGGAACGTCATTTCGCCTGCCGCAAATCGCACAAGGTTGGGCCGGCTTGCGCCGGCCCAACTGCGGGTCCGAAGAAACTCCGGACTCAGTAGATGTTGCTGCCCTCGCGCAGAATCTTCGGCGTCACGAAGATCAGCAATTCGCGCTTGTTCGACGTGGTGTTGGTCCGCTTGAACAGGCGGCCCAGTCCGGGGATATCTCCCAGGATCGGCACCTTGTCCTCAGAATCGCGCCGCTCCGTCTCGAATATACCGCCGAGCACCACCGTCTCACCATCATTGACGAGCACCTGGGTAATGACCTTGCGGGTGTCGATGCTCGGCACGAGGCCGCCGGTCGCGCTGGGCACGAACTGGCCAACCGTATCCTGCGTGACCTCGAGATCCATGATGATGCGGTCATCCGGCGTGATCTGCGGCGTCACCGTGAGGCTCAGCACGGCCTTCTTGAACTGCGTGGTGGTGGCGCCGCTGGACGCCGCCTCCTGGAACGGAATCTCGACGCCCTGCTCGATCACGGCCTGCTTCTGGTTGGCGGTGATGACGCGCGGGCTCGAGACGATCTCGCCCCGGCCCTCGGCCTGCGCAGCTGCGATCTCGAGGTCGACCAGCGTGTCCTGGCCGAGAATCGCCAGGCCGATGCGGCCAGCGGGATTGGCGATCGGCAGGTTGACGTTGTAGCGATCCAGGGCACTGGGGACCTGAACCGGGAATGGCGTCCCCGTCTGGTTGATGTTGTTCAGCCCGGAGCTGACGATGGTGTCCGATCCGGCGCCGCTACCAGTGACCGAGATCAGCCCACTCTGGCCGCGGTCCGTCACGTAAGTCACCCCCATGCGAACACCCAGGTCACGGCTGAAATCATCGTTCGCCACGACAATGCGCGACTCGATGAGCACCTGCCGTACCGGGATGTCGAGCGCAGCCACGAGCCGGCGCACGTCGGCGATCCGTTCCGCCGTATCGTAGATCAGCAGTGTGTTGGTGCGCTCGTCGATGCTCACGCTGCCCCGCTCGGACAGCAGCGAGCCGCCGCCGGCGCCCCGGAGCAGGCTGGCGAGATCGGAGGCCTTCGCGTAGTTGACCTGGAGGAACTCGGAACGCAGCGGTGCAAGCTGCTGGATGTCCTGCTTCGACTCCAGCTCCTGCCGTTCCCGCGCGGCGATCTCGGCGGCCGGGGCGACGAGGACGACGTTGCCCACCTGCCGCATCCCGAGGCCCCTGGTGGTCAGGATGATGTCCATCGCCTGGTCCCAAGGCACGCTGTCGAGCCGCAAGGTCACGTTACCGCGCACGGAATCGCTGACCACGACATTGAGCCCACTCGTCTCCGCGAGCAGCTGCAACACGGCGCGCACCTCGATGTCCTGGAAATTCAGGGTCAGGCGCTGGCCAGTGTATTCCTTGCGCTCGTCAAACGCGCCGAACTGCGTCGGATCCTGCCTCTCGACGGGCCGGAACTCGATGCTGAAGGTGTCGTCCGCCTGGTACGCAAGCTGTTCGAAGTCGCCAGTGACGTTGATCACCAGGCGCGCGCCGCCCGGGTAGCGGACGCTGTCGACCGTTTGCACCGGGGTGGCGAAATCAAGCACGTCGAGCCGGCGCAGCATCGCATCCGGCAGTGACGCGTTGCGGAAATCGACCACCGTCCTGCCCATCTCCTCGCGAATGTCCACGGGGATGGCCGGATCACTGAGCGTCACGACGACCCTGCCGGCGCCGTCGGCGCCGCGCCGGAAATCCACACCGGTAATCTCGCCCGGCACCCGCGCCGCCGGGGCGCTCGGCGCACCGGAGGGCTGGCCGAAAACGCCGGGGCGGGCCGTCGCCACGGCTGCGCCCGCGCCGCCCAGCGTCACGGTGATCCTGTTACCCTCGACGCTGGTCTCGTAGGGCACCATCATGTCGAGGTTCAGCACCACGCGTGTGCGGCCCTGCGCTTCCGCGAGCATGACCGTGTCGAGCACGCCGCGCTTCACGTCCCGTCGACGTTCTGCGATGCCGAGCCCGGTGCCGGGCAGGTCGAGGGAGATCCGCGCGGGATTCTCGATCGTGAATGAGAGTGGCTCAGGAGCCGGCCCGCTTGTGGTCATCACGAGTACCACCCGGTTCCCGGGCAGCGTACTGACCTCCAAGTCGGTCAACTGCAAGTCCTGCTGGGCATGGGCCATACCTGACCACCACAGCAGGGGCAGCGCGGCGAGCGCCCACCAAGCGTGCCGCGACCTCGCGAGGGCCGCAACCATCCTTTTGCTCCGCCTGTGATCGCGCATCATTACTAATATCTCCCCGAGATTCATGTCTCACCCAGGCCGATGGAGGCCGCACGTTCGGTGTATGCCCCGAGCCCGTCCGGAATGATTTCCAGCAACTGGATCGCGGAATCGGTGATCGAAATGACTCGGCCGTCGTTCTGGCCAAGGTAGTTGCCGACGACGACCCGGTGCACAAGTTGGTCGGAGGTCTGGACGAGGCCGTACAGCTGCCCGCCCAGATGGAGGGTGCCCACCATCCTGAGCGTATCGAGCGGGAACCCCTCCAGGAATTCGCGCCTGCGGTCTGCGTCCGGCCGCACGCCGTCGTTGCCCCTGCTGGCTGTCGGCATATCCGGCACGAATGGCGACCTGGCGTCCCCGATGTCATACGCGAAGGCGTCGTAGGTCCTGATCTCCGGCAATGGGTCGATCCGTCCGCCGGGACGCGACTTGACCTCGGCGATGAACGCGTCCAGATCGCTCATGCCGCGCGAGCATCCCGTCGCCAGGAACACCGCGGCAGCGACCATCAGCAAGACCAGATTTCGGCAGGGTCCTGTCATGGGCCCCCATCCTCGAGATAGCGGTAAGTCTTCGCGGTCACGTCCATGACCAATCTCCCCCCCGGGGCGACCTGCCCGGGCCGTTGTTGCTCGGGCCTCAGGGTGATGTCGTGCAGCGTCACGATGCGCGGCAGGGCCACGACGCCGCTGACGAAAGTGCCGAGCTCATGAAAAGTTCCGACCACCTGCATCCGGATTGGCAATTCGCTGTAGGCCTCGCGGCTGATCTCGCTGAGCGGCTGGAACAGCCGTTCCTCGAGCCCCGCGGCGAGGCCCGTCTGCGAGATGTCCACCAGCAGGCTGGGCACCTCGGTCTCGCCCGGCAGCTGCCTCAGCATCGCGCCGAAGGTCTGCTCAACCTCCACTAGCTGGTCCGTGTAGGCGTCGAAATTCGCAGCGAGCCGCTGCCGGCTCTCGAACGTGGTGCGCAGGTCCTGCTCCTGCTGCTGGACTCGCTCCAGCTGCGGGATCATGTTGCGCCACACGAAGTAATAGGTGCCGCCGACCGCGACGAGCGCGAAGATCAGGCCTACCGCGATGGCGCGAAACACGAAGGGCCAGCGACCGACATCCTTGGTGTCCAGCGTGCGGAGCTGCTCCATGAAGTTCACAGTTGCCCCTCCTGCTGGTCGTCGTCGACGCTGCTGACCTGGCGTGCGGCAAGGGTGAACTCGGCGCGCCGTCCCGGCCCGCGCACTGCCGCGCCCCGCTGTTGCTGCCCGGACTGGACGACCTGCAGCCTCGGGTCCGCCATGGTGGGTGATGCGGCAATGTTGCGCATCAGTGCGGAGACGCGCGTACTGGATTCGGCGACGCCCTTGAACAGCAGGTTCCGGCCGTTCTGGGTGAACTCTGACAGGTACACGCCCTCCGGCATGATCCTGACCATCTGGTCGAACAGGAACACCACCTCCGGGCGCGCCCGCTGCAGGTCGTCAATCGCGGCCATGCGCGCCAGCAGCCGCTCCTTGCGCAAGCGCAGGTTGCGAATTTCCTTGATCTGCTCGTCCAGGGTCGTGATTTCCTGCTGCAAACGCTGGTTGCGCGCGTTCTGGTGATCGATCCGGCCCTGGATGCCCGTGTTGACCAACCACATGATCAACCCGCCGAGCACCACCGCCAACAGGGCGGAGATCGCGAAGTTCTTCTGGCGTTCCTTGCGCTCTGCAGCGCGCCAGGGCAACAGGTTGATATGCGGCATCAGTCAAAGCTCCTGAGCGCCAGGCCGCATGCCGTCAGGAGAGCGGTGGCGTCTTTCATAACGCCCTGGGAGCGGGCTCTGGAGGAAATCTTCATCATGCCGAGCGGGTTGCCAATCTCGGTCGGAATGCCCACCCTGCTCGCGATGACGTCGGCCACCCCGGGGATATTTGCGCAACCGCCGCAAACGAGCAACTGCTCGGGTTGCTGGCGGTTCGTCCCCGAGGCAAGAAAAAACTGCAATGAGCGACTGACCTGCTGGGTCATGTCGTCGATAAAGGGCTCGAGAATCTCGGGCTCGTAGTTGCTCGGCAGACCGCCCTCTTTCTTCGCGCGCCCCGCTTCCTCGAGCGTCAGCCCGTAGGTACGCATGATTTCCTCGGTCAGCTGCTGGCCGCCGAATGCGAAATCACGCGTATACACAACCTTGAGGTCGCGCAACACGCTGAACGTCGTGCTGCTCGCACCGAAGTCCATCACCGCGACGTTATGCCCTTCGCCCTGGTTCGGCATCTGGTGGCGCAGCAGGCGACAGGCACTCTCGACCGCGAACGCCTCGACGTCGACAATGGCGGCCTTCAGGCCCGCGGCCTCCACCGCCGCCTGGCGCTGCTCGACATTCTCGGTGCGCGTCGCAACCAGCAGGACATCGATCATGTCCGGGTCGCTGTCGGTCGGCCCGATGACCTCGAAGTCGTAGCTGACTTCCTCCATCGGGAAGGGGATGTACTGGTCCGCCTGCAACTCGACCTGGCCCTCGAGGTCGGAGCCGCTGAAGGTCGAAGGCATCTGGATGACCTTGGTGATTGCGGCGTCGCCGCTGATCGCCACGGCCGCGTCGCGCGTCTTGGTGCCGGAGCGCTTCACCGCGCGCCGCACCGCCTCGCCGACGATCTGCGCGTCAACGATGGCTTTCTCGTTGACCGAGTTCAACGGGGTCGCCTCGGCAGCGTAGGCGTCGACACGATACGCGTCCCCGTGCCTTGAAAGCTCGATGAGCTTCACGGACGAGGTCGTGATATCCAGCCCCAGAAGAGCTTTATTGGATCTCCCGAAAAGCACTTTAGAATTTCCTTTTGCGTCCGGGGCTTGGAGAGCGAAGATAGACTAGGACATTAAGTAATGCAACGGACCCTGCAAGAAGGCGCCGCAACGCATCCCGCTTTGAAGCCCGACAATGCCAAAGAATCCACCGCGGAATCCGTGAACTCGTTCACGGCTCCGCGCATTGGCTTCGCTGTAGCAGAGGGGTCCGAGGCCTTGGAAAACCGTGCCCGTGAAAGGCCGCGCGCGCGCAGTCTGCGCCCTCCGGGGCGCCCTGCGAGGGCTTTGTGCCGAAGTGATAATATGTTGAGCGCCTTGACAAAAAGGCTAGCCAAACATCCTCGCCCGATGAATATCCTACTGCGCCTCGCCTACGGCATCGTCGCCGTCGTATCGATGTCCCTGCTCGGACTCGCCCTGGCAGCGATCGGCGCCCATATCTATGTGACGCCAAGCCTGCCGGACGTCGAGGCGCTGCGCGAGGTCCGCCTCCAGGTGCCGATGCGCGTGTACAGCCGTGACGGCCTGCTGATGGCGGAATTCGGCGAGCAGCGACGCATTCCCCTTCGCATCGAGGAGATTCCCGCCCAGCTGCAGCGGACCTTCCTCGCTGCGGAAGACGACCGGTTCTTCGAGCATCCCGGCGTCGACTGGCAGGGACTCACCCGCGCAGCCATTGCCGTTGCCGCGACAGGCGAGCCGGCGCAGGGCGGGGGCACAATCACGATGCAGGTCGCCCGCAACTTCTTCCTGGGCCGCGAAAAGACCGTCGCGCGAAAAGTCCGGGAAATCTTCCTTGCCCTGCGGATCGAGCGCTTGCTGTCGAAGCCGGAGATCCTGGACCTTTACCTGAACAAGATTTTCCTGGGCCAGCGCGCCTACGGCGTAGGGGCGGCAGCCGAGGTCTATTTCGGCAAGACCGTCGACGATTTGACCCTGGCCGAGATGGCGCTGATCGCCGGCCTGCCGCGCGCGCCTTCGCTGGACAACCCGGTCACGAGTCCGCAACGGGCCCGGCAACGGCGTGCCTACGTGCTCCGGCGCATGTTCGAGACCGGCGCGATCGATCACGAAACCATGCGGGCCGCCGCCGCGGAGCCTGTCGTGTCGCGAGTGCACGGCGCCCAGGTTCGGCTGCGCGCGCCCTGGGTCGCGGAGATGGCGCGCCAGGCGATGCTGGACCGTTTTGGCCCGGAGGCCTATACCGCCGGCTACACGGTGGCCACCACCGTTGACAGCCGGCTGCAGCCGCTTGCGCAGGCAGCGGTCCGCGCCGGGCTGGAACGCTATGACCGGCGTCATGGCTACCGCGGGCCCGTGGCGGCGCTCGATCCCGTTCCAGATGAGGATGAGGCCCGGGCGGCCTTGCTCGATGGCTATCTCGAACCGACGGGCCTGCACGCCGCGCTGGTCACGTCCGTCGACGAGGAAGGCGCCGATGTCTTCGTCCGCGGCCCGGGGCCGGCGCGGCTGGATTTCGATACCATGCGCTGGGCGAGGCGATACATCGACGAGGACCGGCGCGGGCCGGCGCCCCAAGCGCCGGCCGACGTGGTCGCGCCGGGACACGTGGTGCTTCTGGCCCGCCTGGACGATCGCTGGGCGCTGTCGCAGGCGCCGGTGGTGCAGGGCGCGCTCATTGCGCTCGACCCCCGCGATGGCGCCATCGTCGCTCTCAGCGGCGGGTTCGATTTCGAGATCAGCAAGTTCAACCGTGCGGTCCAGGCGCGGCGCCAGCCCGGTTCCGCCTTCAAGTCGTTCGTCTACTCCGCCGCGCTCGAGCGGGGACTGACGGCGTCCAGCATCATGATCGATGCACCCGTCGTGTACGACGATCCCGGCCTCGAGGACACCTGGCGGCCACGCAACTACACCGGGCGCTTCTACGGCCCGATGCGCTTGCGCGAGGCGCTGGTGCAGTCGCGCAACCTGGTATCCATCCGGGTACTCGAGCAGATCGGGGTGCCTTTCACGATCGACTATGTCGCGCGGTTCGGCTTCCCCGCAGACGCCTTGCCGCGGAACCTCACCCTCGCTCTCGGCAGCGGCGGCGTCACGCCCGCGGAGCTGACGGCCGGTTACGCGGCGTTCGCCAATGGCGGCTTCCGGGTCGAGCCCTACTTCATTGACCGCGTGTATGGACCGAGCGGAACCCTGCTGTTCCGCGCGGAGGTGCCGTGGGCCTGTCCGGAATGCGCGCAGGATGCGCCCCTGGTCGCGTCCGAGAGTCCGGTCGTGCCGGCAAGTGCCCCCGTGACCTTGGTGGGCGATGAGCCCGCGGCTGTTTCACTGGAAGAGCCGCCGCGCGCGATCGAGGCGCGCAACGCGTGGATCATTTCCAGCATGCTGGAAGACGTTATCCGCCGCGGCACGGGCACGCGGGCGCGCGAACTCGGCCGCACCGACCTCGCCGGCAAGACCGGCACCACCAACGATGGTCGTGACACCTGGTTCGCCGGATTCAACGGTGACCTCGTGGCGACCGCCTGGGTGGGCTTCGACCAGGAGCGCCCGCTGGGACGCGGCGAGACGGGCGCTTCGACCGCGCTGCCGATTTGGATGGCCTTCATGGGCCCTGCGTTGGAAGGCCGCCGGACGAGCCGCCCGGTGGAGCCGCCGGGGCTGGTCACGGTCCGCGTGTCCGCAGAGACCGGGCGCCTGGCTCGCACCGGGGAGCCGGGCGCGATCTTCGAAACTTTCCGCGTCGGTGAGGTGCCCCAGCCAGCCGAAGGCGACGTGGATGCATTCCCGGACGGCAGGGACCGGCCGGAGGAAGAGCCGTTGTTCTGAGCAAGGGGCCAGCGATGCCAAGACGCACAGCAAACAGGGCCGGGGAACTGCGCGCGCGTGTGGCTGAAGAAGCGGCCAGGATCATGCGTGAACAGGGCGTGCGCGATTTCCTGCTTGCCAAGCGCAAGGCCGCCGACCGGCTCGGGGTCGTGGACCGCAACGCCCTGCCCGCCAACCAGGAAATCTCGGCCGCGCTCGCGGCGCAGCAACGCCTGTTCGGCGGCCCCGCGCACGAGGACAACCTCCGCGCCCTGCGCGAGGTGGCGCTCCGCGCCATGGCCCTGCTCGAGCGCTTCAACCCGCGGCTCGTCGGGCCGGTCCTGGCCGGCACGGCTACGCCGCACAGCGATATCTCGCTGCACCTGTTCGCAGCGACGCCCGAAGAGGTGGCGTTCATGCTGATCGAGCGGGGCATCCGCTATCGCACCGGCGATCGCCGCGTACGCCTGGCCAATGGCGAGCATGCCAGCTATCCAAGTTTCGAATTGGAGACCGCCGAGGTAGCCGTCGAGGCGACGGTGTTTCCGGAGCACGGCCTGCGCGAGGCGCCGATCTGCCCGATCAGCGGGGGGCCGATGCGACGCGCCCGCCGCGACGAGGTCGAGGCGCTGCTGGGAGAGGCGCCTTGAGGGATTGCCCAAGATGCGGCAGCACGCGGGCCCGCCCGCGCCGCCCAGAGAACCCGGGCTAGACGCCGCGGCGCTCGATCGGCGTGTAATCCCTGCTGGCTGCGCCGGTGTACAGCTGGCGCGGGCGGCCGATGCGCCGATGCGGGTCGGTGATCATCTCCTGCCAATGCGCCACCCAGCCGACGGTGCGCGCAATGGCGAACATCACCGTGAACATCGACGTCGGTATGCCGATGGCGCGGTAGATGATGCCCGAGTAGAAATCGACGTTCGGGTAGAGCTTCCGCTCGACGAAGTAATCGTCCTCGAGCGCGATCTCCTCCAGCCGCAAGGCCAGCTCGAAGAGCGGCGAATCGGTATGTCCGAGGCGGTTCAGCACCTTGTGGCACATGGTGCGGATCAGCTTGGCGCGCGGGTCGAAGTTCTTGTACACGCGATGGCCGAAGCCCATGAGGCGGAACGAGTCGTCCTTATCCTTCGCCTTGGCGATGAACTTCGGGATGTTCTCGACCGAGCCGATCCTCTCGAGCATCGTCAGCACAGCCTCGTTTGCGCCGCCGTGCGCGGGGCCCCACAAGGTGGCGATGCCCGCCGCGATGGCGGCGTAGGGATTCGTGCCTGAGCTGCCGGCGAGGCGCACCGTGGAGGTGCTCGCGTTCTGCTCGTGATCCGCGTGCAGGATGAAGAGCAGGTCGAGGGCCTCGGCAGCGACCGGATCCACGCGGTAGTCCATCGTCGGCACCGCGAAGAACATATTCAGCAGGTTGCTGCTGTAGTCGAGCTCGTTGCGCGGATAAATGAACGGCTGGCCGACAGAATGCTTGTAGGCGGCAGCCGCGATGGTCGGAATCTTCGCGATGATGCGGTGGGCAAAGATCTCCCTGTGCCGCGGGTTCTCGATGTCGGTGGAGTCGTGGTAGAAGGCCGACATCGAACCGACGACGGAGGCCAGCATCGCCATCGGGTGGGCGTTATGGTGGAAACCGTTGAAGTGACGCAGCAGGGTCTGGTTGATCAGGGTGTGCGTCGTGATGATGTTGGTAAAGCTCTCGAGCTGGCTGCGGGTGGGCAATTCACCGTACAGCAGCAGGTAGGACACCTCGAGAAAACTGCTGCGCTCCGCAAGCTGATCGACGGGGTACCCGCGGTACAGCAGGATGCCCTCGTCGCCGTCGATATACGTGATCTTGCTTTCACAACTCGCCGTCGAAACGAAGCCCGGATCGAGGGTGAAGACGCCGAGGTGCTTGTACAACGCGCCGATATCCACGACATCGGGGCCGACCGTGCCCTTCCGGACAGGCATCTCCAGCCGCTTCCCATCTGCGTCGCTGACGAGGGTCAGGGTCTTCTCGCTCATGCTGGCCTTCCTGGTTCGTGGTGACGGTGAAGCGCGGAGCGAACGATTATAGTCCAGGGGTCGTGCCGTGTCCCCGCCGCCACTAACAAAAAGGGGCGCCGATGGGCGCCCCTTGCAGATCAGCAGCCAGCAGCGATGCGCTTCAGGCGCTCATGCCGCCGTACTTGCGACGGAACTTGTCGACGCGGCCACCGGTATCGACGATCTTCTGCTTGCCGGTGTAGAACGGGTGGCACTTGGAACAGACTTCCACGTGCAGCTCCTGCCCGAGCGTCGAGCGGGTCGTAAACGTCGTGCCGCAGCTGCAGACCACGTTGATCTCTGTGTATTCGGGGTGAATGTTCGGCTTCATGAGCGGCCTTCCAAGACTCGGAACCGGTGGAAAAGCTCGCCATAATAGCCATTCGGGCCTCGCTCGGCAAGGCGTTCAAGGGGGACTGAACCGATCCGGCGCGGCGCGCCCGGCCGCGCCGCGCCACCTGGCAGAGGCTGCTTGCTGCTGCAATGCGGCATTCTCTTCAGGATCAGCTTTAAGTTCCTCGCGCTACCCCCGAGCGATGAGAACTCTTTCAGTTTTATCCACAAAAGCTGTGGAAAACTCTGTGGATTCCCGCTTGATGGTTTCGCCGGGGACCCCAGGGGCCGCATTGGCGCTCGATTTGGTCAAAAATCGATCACTTGCGTATATATCTTGTTAAAACAATGCCTTGTGCTTTTTCGTCGGGATGGCTTCAGGCGAGCGCCGATGTCCACGGCAGACGCCGGAGACCGCCGCGGCGCCCGCCAGCGGCCATGTGTATAAGTGGGCGGGGGCTCAGCCCCGCTCGCCAGGCAGAAAGATGGCCTGGGCGTCGTTGAGAAACCGCCGGCCGAAGGGGGTTGCCCGCCAGGTCGCCCGCGGGCCTTGCTCGAGCAGGCCCAGCTGCCGCCCTCGCTCGAGGCCCGGCAAGGCCACCTCGGCCTCCAGGCCGGTCCGCGCCTCGAAGCTCGCAAGACTGAAGCCGTCGCTCAGGCGCAGGGCGTTGAGCATGAACTCGAACAGGCGGTCCCCGGGAGCGAGCGTCTGCTCGCCCTCGATCCTGGGCCCCTCCAGCCAGCCGAGCGGGCGCCGGCGACGCCAGCGGCGCATGATTCGCCCGTCGTCGAGACTGAGCTTCCCGTGAGCGCCCGCGCCCAGCCCCAGGTAATCGCCGAAGGACCAGTAGTTGATGTTGTGTCGGCACTCCCGGCCCGGGCGGGCCCACGCCGAAACCTCGTATCGCCGGAACCCGGCCGCTTCGAGGCGCGCGCCCGCGGCCTCTTCCATGTCCCAGCAGGCATCCTCATCGGGCAGGCTCGGAGGGCGGCGATGAAACGGCGTGCCCGGCTCGAGGGTGAGCTGGTAATACGACAGGTGCGGTGGCGCGACCGAAATCCCAGCCGCGACGTCCGCGTCAGCCTCCGCCACCGTCTGGCCAGGCAAGCCGAACATCAGGTCGAGGTTGAAGTTGCTGATCCCGGACGCCGCCAGTTCATCGATCGCGGCATACGCCTCCCGGTCGTCGTGAATCCGCCCGATCGCGGCGAGGAGGCGGGGCTGGAAGCTCTGCACGCCGAGCGAGACGCGATTGATGCCGGCGCCAGCCAGTTCGCTGAAACGACCCCGTTCGATCGTGCCCGGGTTGGCCTCGAGGGTGACTTCCACATCGGGCGCCAGCGGCAGGCGCGCGGCCAGCCCCCCGAGGAATCGCCCGATCAGCGGCGGCGGACACAGGCTCGGCGTGCCGCCGCCAAAGAAAATCGTCGCCACCTGGCGCTCTCCGGCGAGCGGCAGGTCCTGCTCCAGGTCCTCGAGCAGCGCGTCCACGTAAGCGGCGAACGGCGCAACACCGCGGAGTTCGTGGCTGTTGAAATCACAGTAGGGGCACTTGCGCACACACCAGGGCAAGTGCACATAGACGCCCAGCGCCGGCGCAGCCGGCGGGAGCACCGGCTGGGCTATGGCCCACCCCCACCGGAGGGCGGCGCCAGGCTTGCCTCGGAGCGAAGCAACCCGAGCAGCTGGCCGAACGCACCGCCGCGATGACTCAGGCGGTTCTTTTCCTCGGGATCCAGCTCGGCCGCGCTGTGTACCTGGCCCCGGGGGATGAACACCGGGTCGTAGCCGAAGCCGCGCTCCCCGCGGGGCGCTGCCGCGATGGCCCCCTCCCAGCGACCCTCGCAGACGAGGGGCAATGGGTCGGCGGGATGATTCAGCAGCACCGCGATGCAGACGAAGCGCGCGCTGCGCCGTTCCGTCGGCACGCCATCGAGCGCATCCAGCAGCTTGCGAATGTTCGCCGCGTCACCGCCGTCGCCGGCGTAGCGCGCGGAGCGAATCCCGGGCTCGCCGCCCAGCGCGTCCACGACCAGCCCGGAGTCGTCCGCGATGGCCGGCAAGCCGCTGCCTTCTGCGGCGTGGCGCGCCTTGAGGATCGCGTTCTCGATGAACGTCGCGCCGGTCTCATCCGCGGACGCGATACCGAAATCGGCCTGCGACACGATGGTCACGCCCGCCGGCGCAAGCAACGCCGCGATTTCGCGCGCCTTGCCCGGGTTGCCGGTAGCCAGCACGAGGCGGCGGTCGGTCCGCGTCACGCCTCCAGCGCCTCCCGCTGCAGCCTGAGGAGATCCGCGACGCCGGTCGCCGCCAGGTCGAGCAGCTGGTCCAGTTCCGAGCGGCGAAAGGCATGGCCCTCCGCCGTGCCCTGGATCTCGACGAAGGCCCCGGCATCGTTCATGACGACGTTCATGTCCGTCTCGGCCTCGACGTCCTCGGCATAGTCGAGGTCCAGCACCGGGATGCCCCGGTAAAGCCCGACCGAGACCGCAGCAACCTGGCCGTGCAGCGGATCGCTGCGCAAAGTGCCGGCCTTGCGCAACCGGCGCATGGCCTCCACGAGCGCGACGTAGGCGCCGGTGATCGCCGCGGTGCGCGTCCCCCCGTCCGCCTGCAGCACATCGCAGTCGATGGTCACCGTGCGCTCACCGAGCGCCCTGAGGTCCAGCACCGCCCGGAGGCTGCGGCCGATGAGGCGCTGAATCTCAAGTGTCCTGCCGCCCTGGCGGCCGCGTGCGGCTTCGCGGGCGTTGCGGGTGTGTGTGGAGCGGGGCAGCATCCCGTACTCGGCCGTGACCCAGCCCTGGCCCTGGCCCTTCAGGAACGGCGGCACCCGGTCTTCCACGCTGGCGGAGCAGAGCACGCGCGTCATGCCGAACTCGACCAGTACGGAGCCCTCCGCGTAATGCTGGTAGCCGCGCTCGAAGCGCACGGCGCGCAACTCGTCTGGACGTCGATCGCTGGGTCTCACCAAATGAACTCCGAGAAAATCCCTTCAGTCCGCCACGACCCGGAGGGCCGCGGCGGTCGTGTTGTCGCTGTGTGGCGTGGCGACGCGCACGGCGCGGCTCGCGACGCGCACCAGCCAGTCCGCGAGCGACGTTTCCGGGTCCGGGCCGGCGCCGATGTCCCGATCGCTCACGCCCGACCAGAGGCCGTCCGAACAAACCACCAGGAGGTCGCCCGGCTCGAGCGGAACCGGCTCGGAGATCGTGATCAGCGGCCGCTCGGCGATGCCGCCGAGGCAGTATTCCACGTAGTGACGCATTGGATGTCCCGCGACCTCGTCCTCGCTGATCAGCCCATCCTGCAACAGGCTCTCGATCGGCGTGTGATCCCGGGTCCGCGTGACGACCGCACCATCGCGCGCGAGATAGATGCGTGAATCGCCGACATGCGCCCATGCCGCGCGCCCATCGCTGACCAGGCACACGGCGCAGGTCGCGCGTGGCCTGCTGTTGATTCCTTCCTGCTCGCCGACTTCGACGACCGCATCGTGCGCCGCTTCAAGCGCGCCGCACAGGAACGCCTGCCAGTCGTCCTGCGGCCACTGGCTCGCGAAGCGCGCGCACAGGGAACGCACCGCGACTTCGGCCGCCAGCGCGCCACCCGCATGCCCGCCCATGCCATCGGCTACCACGATGAACACGTTGCCGCCATCCACATCGACGGCGGCACGATCCTGGTTCTCCTCCCGATCACCGAGGAGACTGACCTCGGCAGTTTCAAAGCGCAATTCGTTCCCCGCCCTTCTGCTAGACTTACCCGCCCGCCCCGAGCGCGGCAGTCGGCAAGTATAAGCGCAGCGCGGCATGGAAACGCAGCAATGATCCGGAGCATGACCGGTTTCGCACGCACAGAGTGCGATGCGCCCTGGGGGTCGGTGGCGTGGGAGCTGCGCTCCGTCAACCACCGCTACCTCGAGATCAGCCAGCGCCTCCCTGAGGATCTGCGCGTGCTCGAGACGCGTTTTCGTCAACAAGTGGCGGCCCGCCTCAAGCGTGGCAAGGTGGATTGCACCCTGCGCGTCAACTGGGAGGCGGCGGGGGACCGCGAGCTCGCGCTGGACATGGACCTCGCCAAGCGCGTAGCGGAGGCAGCCGAAAGCATCCGCGTACGGGTAGGGGAGCTCGCCATGCCGGGCACCATCGACCTGTTGCGCTGGCCCGGCGTGGTCCGGGACCAGGAACGCGACCTCGAGCCCGTCGCCGAACTTGCATCGACTGCGCTTGCCGCAGCGCTCGACGAACTCGACGCCGCGCGCCGCCGTGAGGGCGAGCGACTCGCCGTGGCGCTCGCGGAGCGGTGCGCCGCCGTGAGCAGCCTGATGGACCAGGTGCGCGCGTCGCTGCCCTCGATACGCGACTCGTTGAGGGCCCGCCTGCTGGAGCGCCTCGCCGGCCTGGACCTGGAAACCGATCCCCAGCGCCTCGAGCAGGAACTCGCAATCCAGCTCGGCAAAATGGACGTGGACGAGGAGATCGATCGCCTCGCAAGTCACGTCGCCGAGGTGCGACGCATTCTCTCTACCGGGGACGACGAGGCGAACGGCCGCCGGCTCGATTTTCTCATGCAGGAGTTCAACCGCGAGGCGAACACGCTCGGCTCGAAGTCCGTGGACACGGAAACCACCCGCATCGCCGTGGAGCTCAAGGTGCTGATCGAGCAGATGCGGGAACAGGTCCAGAACATCGAGTGACGCAGGGTTGAACGCGCAAAACCGCCTGTTCGTGATCTCCGCACCATCGGGCGCCGGCAAGACCAGCCTGGTGCGCGCCCTGATGGAGCGCGCACCGGATCTGCGCTTTTCGATCTCCTACACGACCCGGGCGCAACGCTCTGGCGAACACCACGGGCAGCATTATTTCTTCGTGGCCCCTGAGGTTTTCGCGCGTATGATCGAGGACAATGCATTCCTCGAGCATGCCCGGGTATTCGACAACCACTACGGGACCGCCCGGGCCCAGGTCGAGGCCCTGCTCGCCGACGGCCACGGTGTGGTGCTGGAGATCGACTGGCAGGGCGCACGCCAGGTCCGCGCCGCGATGCCGGAATCTGCGGGCATCTTCATCCTGCCGCCCTCGCGGGCCGAACTGGAGCGGCGCCTGCGCGGCCGGGGCACCGACAGCGAGACCGTCATACGGCGGCGGCTCGCAGATGCCGCCTCCGACATGTCGCACTGGCACGAGTTCCAGTTTGTCGTGGTGAACGACGATTTCTCCACCGCGCTGCAGGCGCTGTCCGATATCGTCCGCGGGCGCGGGGGCAACAACAGGGCCGACCGCCCGGACCTCGCGCCCGTACTCGCGGCCCTGCTGGACTGAGGCGCGGGGACCCGGCGCGCAATCGCACTGGCAGCCCCAGCCGCTCTTCCGTTAGTATGGGGCGCTAGCCCCGGGACCGGGGCCCCACCGCTTGCAGAGAGAATCATGGCCCGGATCACCGTCGAAGACTGTATGCGCAACGTCGACAACCTGTTCGACCTCGTCCTGATAGCCTCCCGGCGCGCACGCCAGCTGGCCAACGGGGCGCCTTCGAAGCTCGAGTGGGAGAACGACAAGGCCACGGTCGTCGCGCTGCGCGAGATCGCCAACGGCGCCATCGGTCATGACATCCTGAACGAGCCCGATCCGCCGGTGGTCCAGCGCGAGCCCGAACTGTTCGATCGTCCCATCCCCCCGATGGGAGACTGACCAAGGGAGCCTGCGCCCGTGGACTACGCCGCTTCCTTCCTGGCCAGGCTGCCGAAGAGGAAGCGCTCCATTGGGCTCGATCGCCTCAACCGGAGGATGCAGCGTTACCTGGCGGCCGAGCAGGTCGAGCAGGTCATGCGCGCCTACGAGTTTGCCGCCAAGGCCCACGAGGGGCAGCAGCGCTATTCGGGCGAACCGTACATTTCGCACCCGGTCGCCGTCGCCACCATCCTTGCCGAGCTGAAGCTCGACGCCCAGACGCTGATGGCGGCGCTGCTGCACGACGTCATCGAGGATACCGGAGTCCCCAAGGACCACATCGCCTCGCTGTTCGGCGGTGAAGTCGCCGAGCTCGTGGATGGCGTCAGCAACCTGGACAAGATCGAGTTCCGCAGCCGCGCGGAGGCCCAGGCCGAGAGCTTCCGCAAGATGCTGCTCGCGATGGTCGGCGATATCCGCGTAATCCTCGTGAAACTCGCGGACCGCACCCACAACATGCGGACGCTGTGGATCATGCCGCCGGAGAAACGCCGCCGCATCGCGCGCGAGACGCTCGAGATCTACGCGCCGATCGCGAACCGTCTCGGCATGAACACCATCCGGCTCGAGCTCGAGGATCTCGGCTTCCGCTGCCTGCATCCATACCGCTATCGCGTGCTCGAGCGTTCCCTGAAGCGCGCCCAGGGAACGCAGAAACAGATCATCCAGAAGATCAGCAAGCGCTTCGACGCGGGCCTCGACGAAATGCACATCGATGCGCGGGTCGGCGGGCGCGAGAAACACATCTACAGCATCTACCGGAAGATGCGCGACAAGAAACGGGCGCTCAACGAGATCGTCGACGTCTACGGCATCCGCGTCGTCGTGGACACCGTGGACAACTGCTATCGCGCCCTCGGCGTCGTCCACCGGTGCTACAAGCCGATGCCCGGCCGCTTCAAGGACTACATCACGATCCCGCGCGTCAACGGCTACCAGTCGTTGCACACGACGCTCTTCGGCCCCGGGGGCCTGCCATGCGAGGTGCAGATCCGCACCGATGACATGGACCGCGTCGCCGAGTCGGGCATCGCGGCGCACTGGCTCTACAAGACCGGCGGGCCCTACGCGGCGCAGCCGCAGGTGCGGGCGCGCGAATGGCTGGCCAACCTGGTGGAGATGGAGGAGGGCGGCACCTCCGAGGAGTTCCTCGAGAGCGTCAAGATCGACCTGTTCCCGGACAAGGTCTACGTGTTCACGCCCAAGGGCGACATCATTCGCCTGCCGCGCGGCGCCACCTGCGTGGACTTCGCCTATGCGGTCCACACCGGCGTGGGCAACCGTTGCGTTGCCGCGCGTATCGATCGACGCCCGGTGCCGCTGCGCACCGTGCTGAAAAACGGCCAGACGGTGCAGATCGTGACCGCCCGTGGCGCATCGCCCAATCCAGCCTGGGTGAATTTCGTCGTCACGGCGAAGGCGCGGATGGCCATCCGCGGCTTCCTGAAGAACCTTCAGCGCCACGAGGCCGCGGATCTCGGCAAGCGCCTCCTGGACAATGCGCTGCGTGAATTCAACCTTACGATCCGCAAGGTATCGGACGAGCGCATGCGCGCAACGCTAGACCTGCTTGGCTGCAACAACGTCCAGGAGCTTTACGAGCAGATCGGGCTCGGCGAGCGCATGGCGTCGCTGGTTGCCCGGCGGCTATTGCCGGAGGAGCAGGGCGAAGCCGGCGGCGGCCAGGCCGCGCCGCTCACGATCGCGGGCACCGAGGGCATGGTCGTGACCTACGGCCGCTGCTGCCATCCCATCCCTGGCGACACGATTTTCGGCTACCTCAGCGCCGGCCGCGGCATCGTCATCCATCGCGACGACTGCGGCAACCTGGCGGAATTCCGCAAGCAGCCCGATAAGTGGCTCGCGGTGGAATGGGAGCAGAAGCTCAGCCGCACCTTCCCGGTCGAGATCCGCGCCGAGGTTCGCAACCGTCTGGGCGTGCTCGCCGCGGTCGCGGCCAACATCTCCTCCACCGAGACCAACATTGAGCATGTACAGGTCGTGGAGCGCGACGGCGACAGCTCGTCGCTGATCTTCCTGCTGCAGGTCGACGGCCGCGAGCAGCTCGAGCGCGTGCTGCGAAGCATCCGCGCGATGCCGGACGTGCTGACCGTCACGCGCACCAATACCTGAAGGAGACGCCATGACCCGTCGCACGATCGCCACCCAGGGGGCGCCGGCCGCCATCGGAACCTACTCGCAGGCCATCGCCGCGGGCGGGGCAGTCTGGTTGTCGGGCCAGATTCCGCTCGACCCAACCACCATGACGCTGGTGGAAGGGGACATCGAGGCCGAGGTGCGCCAGGTCTTCAGCAATCTCGCCGCAGTTGCCGCAGCCGCGGATGCGACGCTCGCCGACGTCGTCCGATTCACCGTCTTCCTGACGGATCTCGGGGACTTCGGGACCGTCAACCGCGTGATGGAGGAGGTCCTGCAGCCGCCTTACCCGGCGCGTGTGACCGTGCAGGTGGCGGCCCTGCCCAAGGGTGCCCGCGTCGAAGTCGACGCCATCCTGGTTCCCGGGAACTGAGCCGCCGGCAGACCCCTTGACCGTGGCGCCCGAAGATCCGGTAACGCGCCTCGGCGGCGTGGGTTCCGCGCTGGCCGCGCGGCTCGAGCGCCTCGGCGTGCGCACGGTGGAGGACCTCGCGTTCCTCCTGCCCGTGCGATACGAGGACCGGACCCGCATCGTGCCGATCGGGGCCGTGCGTCCCGGCCAGCGCGCGGTGATCGAGGGCGAGATCCTGCTGACCGAGGTGGCGCGGCGGCGACGCCCGATGCTGGTGGTCGCTTTCGGCGATTCCACCGGCATGCTGACGCTGCGCTTCTTTCATTTCACCGCGCGCCAGCAGCAGGCCTTGGGCCGCGGGGTGCGCCTGCGCTGCTTCGGTGAAGTGCGCGCCGGACAACGCGGCCCGGAGATGGTCCACCCTGAGTTCCAGCGCGTCGATGCGGAGGCAGGCGCCGACGAGGACGCGCTCACCCCGATCTATCCGGGCACGGAGGGCCTGACGCAGGGCCGGATCCGGCAACTCGTCCGGCTGGCGCTGAGCGCGCTGGGCGAAGGGCCGCCGGAGCTGCTGCCGCCGGGCATGCTCGCCGGACACGGCCTGCCCACGCTCAGGGACGCCTTGCGCCTGTTGCATCGCCCACCGCCGGATACGGATATCGCCGCGCTCGAGGCGGCGACGCACCCGGCGCGACGCCGCCTCGCGCTGGAGGAGCTGCTGGCCCACCAGCTGGCGATGCGCGCCCTGCGCCATCGCGCGCGGCGCAAGTCGGCCTGGCCGCTGGCCGGGGGCGACCTGGTCGAGCGCTTCATCGCGGGGCTGCCGTTCGCGCTGACCGGGGCGCAGCGCCGCGTCATCGCCGAGGTGCGCGGCGACCTGGCGCGGGCCGTGCCGATGATGCGCCTGGTGCAGGGCGACGTCGGGAGCGGCAAGACCGTGGTCGCGGCAGCAGCCGCGCTGCAGGCCGTCGCGGCCGGCGCGCAGGCCGCTGTCATGGCGCCTACGGAGCTGCTTGGCGAGCAGCACCACGCAAACTTCCGCAGCTGGCTCGAGCCACTCGGCATCGGCGTGTGCTGGCTGTCCGGATCGCAGTCGGCCGCCGAGCGGCGCGCGGCCCTGGGACGGCTCGCCTCGGGCGAAGCCGCGGTCGCCGTGGGAACCCACGCGCTGTTCCAGGAGGGCGTCGAGTTTGCCCGGCTCGCGCTCGCGATCATCGACGAGCAGCATCGATTCGGGGTGCACCAGCGTCTCGCGCTGACCGACAAGGGCACCGAGGCCGGGCGACGCCCGCACCAGCTCGTCATGACCGCGACCCCGATTCCGCGCACGCTCGCCATGGCGACCTACGCCGACCTCGACACCTCCATTATCGACGAGCTGCCGCCCGGGCGGGGGCGCGTCCGCACGGTCGCGATGCCGGAATCGCGCCGCGCCGAGGTCATCGCGCGCATCCGCGAGGCGTGCGCTGCGGGCAGGCAGGCCTACTGGGTCTGCCCGCTGATCGAGGAGTCCGACCAGCTGCAGGCGCAGGCTGCCGAGGACACCGCAACCCTGCTCGCCGAGACATTGCCGGAGCTGTCCATCGGACTGATCCATGGCCGGCTGCGGCCCGCGGACAAGGAGCGGATCATGCGCGCCTTCAAGGCAGGCGAAACCCACCTGCTGGTCGCGACGACCGTCATCGAGGTGGGCGTCGACGTGCCGCGCGCCAGCTTGATGATCATCGAGAATGCGGAGCGCATGGGCCTCGCGCAGCTGCACCAGCTGCGCGGCCGGGTCGGGCGCGGCGAGGATGACGCCACCTGCCTGCTGCTCTATAGGCCGCCGCTCTCGGCGGCCGCAACCACCCGGCTCGCCGCCATGCGCGACAGCAACGACGGCTTCGAGATCGCACGCACCGACCTGGAATTGCGCGGTCCCGGGGAAGTGCTGGGCATCCGCCAGACCGGCCTGCTGGGACTGAAAGTCGCGGACCTCATGCGCGACCAGGGACTCATGCCGCTGGTCAGGGAGCTCGCCGATCGGCTGCTCCAGGCGCATCCCGAAAGCGTCGCCGCGCTGACCCGCCGGTGGATCGGTGCGGCGACGCGTTATGGCCAGGTCTGACGCGGCCGCGAACCCATCTATAATGTTCTCCCACACCGACTGCCTGCCCACCCCATGACCAGCGAAAGCCCCCTCATCGCCCGGCCTGCGAATTTCGCCGCGCCACTGGAATGGCTCCCGGCCGATGCGCCCGGCGCCCTGCCCGCGGTTGCCGGCCTGCGTGGCTGGCTGCAGGACTCGGGCTCGCTGACCTCGCGGCTGCGGGCGGCGTGCAGCACGGGTTTTCGGCTGGAACTGCTGGGTGAAGCGGACGAACGCCTGCCGAGTGATGCGCGCAAGCTGCTGGACGGCGACGCGGCGCGCGCCCGGCGGGTGCGCATGTTCTGCGGCGAGTGCCTGTGCGTCTGCGCCACGACCTTCATCCCCGGCGTGACGCTGGCGGGCGACGCCTGGCTTGCCGCGCTCGGTGATCGGCCGCTCGGCGACGCGCTGCTGGAGCGCGGCGGGATCCAGCGCTCGCCGTTCGAATTCGCCCGCGCGAATCCCGCACACCCGCTCTTCACGCCATCCCTGGAAGGCCTGGACATAAAGCCCGCATGGCTTTGGGCGCGGCGCTCCCGTTTCAGCCTCGCTTCCGGACCGCTGCTCATTTACGAAATGTTCCTCCCCGGCCTGACCCGATGGGCGCAGGAATAACCATGCAGCGGCCGTCGCGCCGGCTGGTCGCCCAGCTACGCGAATATGGCTTGCTGATGCGCATGGACCGGCCCATCGGCACGCTGCTGCTGCTCTGGCCGACACTCTGGGCGCTATGGATCGCGGGGGCCGGGCGACCCGATTCGCACGTGTTCCTGGTGTTCGTCGCCGGGGTGGTGCTGATGCGCTCTGCCGGCTGCGTGATGAACGATTTCGCCGACCGCGGCATCGATCCGCATGTGGAACGCACGCGCGACCGGCCGCTGGCGCGCGGGGCCGTGTCACCGCTGGAGGCGCTGCTGCTGGCCGGCGCGCTCGGGGCGATCGCGTTCGGGCTGGTGCTGACGATGAATCGGCTGACGGTGCTGCTGGCGCTTGCCGGCGCCGTGCTGACGATTGCTTACCCTTTCCTGAAGCGGTTTACACACCTGCCGCAAATCTGGCTCGGCGCGGCCTTCGGCTGGTCGGTGCCCATGGCATTCGCCGCGCAAACCGGTGCGGTGCCGCAGCTTGCCTGGCTGATGTTCATCGCCGTCATCCTTTGGGCCGTGGTCTACGACACCATGTATGCGATGGTCGACCGGGAAGACGATTTGAAGCTCGGCGTTCACTCCACGGCAATCCTGTTCGGCGACGCGGACCGGTCCGTGATCGGCGCAGTGCAGGCGCTCTTGTGGGTAGCGCTCTGGCTGGTTGGCCACCAGGCAGAGCTCGGCGGCTGGTACCTTGCCGGGCTGCTGGTCGCCGGCGGCCTGTCGTTATGGCAGCAGTATCTTATCCGGGCACGGCGCCCGGAAAATTGTTTCCGCGCTTTCCTGAACAACAATTATTACGGCATGGCAGTCTTTATCGGCATCCTGCTGCATTACACCTTTACCCCGGCTTGAGCCGTACCGCCGCGTGCGACGGCCCAGACTTCTACCTCGACCGCGCCGGCCCGCAGCAGCGCCCGGCTCACCGCGGCCGCCGTCGACCCGGTAGTCAGCACATCATCGACGACGGCGAGGCGCAAGCCGCGCACTTCGCTTGAGGCAGCGAACGCGTTCCTGAGATTGCGATAGCGCTGCTGCGCCGTCAGCCCGGCCTGCGGCGGCGTGGCAACCGTCCGGCGGCACACCCGCTCGAGTACCGGCGCGCCAACGATGCGCGCCAGCGGCCGCGCCAACTCCTTGGCCTGGTTGAAGCCGCGCTCGGCGAGGCGTGCGGGATGCAATGGCACGGGCACGACGCCGTCCGGACGAACGCCGCTGCAACGGTCCGCAAGCAGGCGGCCGAACAGCGCCCCGAAATGCAGCGCGCCCCCGTACTTGTAGCGGCTGATGAGGGCGTCCACCGGGAAGGTCCAGGCCAGCGGCGCAACCGCGCGGGTCCACGGCAGCGTGTCGCCGAAGCAGCGGTTGCAATGGCCTTCGCCGCCCAACGGCCGGGCGCACTGCTGGCAGGCGGCGCCGATCCAGGGCAGCTCCGCGCGACAGGGTCCGCAGATCCCCGCGGATCCGGCCGCCGCGCCGCACAGTTCGCAGGGCCAGCGCGGCAGGCGGAAGCCGGGCCAATGGTCAACTTTTCCAAACCGCACAGGTTGACAGCCCCTTCCCGCGCCACGAATACTCTCCGCTCATTGTGCCTTCGCGCCGGTGCCAACCCGAGCGCCGATTTCTCACTCCATCGGCCCAAAAACGGGCCTCGACAGCGAGCCCGCATCCATGACTGAGCCCCGTTTCGATTGGCGCCTTGAAGAAGTGCGCGAGCTGTTCGATTTGCCGCTGTTCGATGTGCTGTACCGCGCCCACGGCATGCACCGTGAACACTTTCCGCATCACCAGGTGCAGGTCAGCACGCTGCTGTCCATCAAGACTGGCGCCTGCCCGGAGGACTGTGCTTACTGCCCGCAGAGTGTCCGGCACGACACGCAGCTGCCGGTGGAACCGTTGCTGGAAGTCGGGCACGTCGTAGCGCGGGCGCGCGCGGCGCGCGATTCGGGCGCCACGCGCTTCTGCATGGGCGCCGCGTGGCGCAACCCCAAGCCAAAACAGCTCGCTGCGGTCGCCGAAATGGTGCGCCAGGTGCGCGCGCTGGGACTGGAGACCTGCGCCACGCTGGGCATGCTGACGGCCGAGCAGGCCGTCGCCCTGCGCGCGGCTGGCCTGGACTTTTACAACCACAACCTCGACACGTCCGAGGCTTTCTATCCGGAAATCATCACGACCCGGACCTATGCCGATCGGCTCGCAACACTGCAACACGTCCGCGACGCGGGCCTCAAGGTGTGTTGCGGCGGAATTCTCGGCATGGGCGAGACGCGGGAGGATCGGGTCGCCTTGCTGCATACGCTGGCCACGCTGCCGGCGCACCCGGAAAGCGTTCCCGTCAACCAGCTGGTCCGGGTGCCGGGCACCCCGCTGGAGGGCGCGGCACCGCTGGATCCCTTCGAATTCGTCCGCACCATCGCCGTGGCGCGCATCCTCATGCCCGGCTCGCACCTGCGCCTGTCGGCCGGTCGCACAGAAATGAACGCCGAACTCCAGGCGCTGGCGTTTTTCGCCGGCGCCAACTCGATCTTCTACGGCGAGAAGCTGTTGACGACGCCTAACCCGGATGCCGACGGCGACATGGCGCTGTTGCGACGGCTCGGGCTCGTGCCCGAACCGGGCCCGGCGAACGCGCATGCCGACGCCGCGCGCAACTGAGGCGCTGCGCGCCGAGCTGGCGCAGCTCGAGGCAGCGCAACTCTACCGGCACCGGCGTGTCACCTCCTGGCACCGTGAGCTGGGGCCCGCGGAGCTGCTGGTCGATGGGCGGCGTTGCCTGGCGTTCTGCAGCAACGACTATCTCGGCCTGGCGCGCGACCCGCGGCTGGCGCGGGCGATGGCGGACGCCGCGCAGGCTTGGGGCGCAGGCAGCGGCGCGGCCCACCTTGTGACGGGCCACACCGCAGAGCACCACGCCCTGGAGGAGGAGCTGGCCGAGTTCACGGGCTTCCCGAGGACGCTGCTCTTTTCCACCGGCTACATGGCAAACCTCGGCCTGGTTTGCGCGCTGGCCGGGCGCGGCGACCTGGTCGCGGAGGACCGTCTCAACCACGCATCGCTGATCGACGCGAGCCGCCTGTCCGGCGCACGCGTGCGCCGCTACGCCCACGCGGACCCGGTCGCAGCGGCCCGCCGCCTTGAGGACGCCGCGGACCAGCGCTTCATTGTTACCGACGGCATCTTCAGCATGGACGGCGACGCCGCGCCGCTGGCCGCCCTGGCCGAGCTTGCTGCGCGCACGGACGCCGCGCTGTTGGTGGACGACGCGCATGGCCTCGGCGTTCTCGGGCGCGAGGGTCGCGGCAGCCTCGACGCCGCCGGGCTCGCGCCGTCCACCGTGGCTGCGCTGGTCGGCACGCTCGGCAAGGCGCTCGGGACCTTCGGTGCCTTCGTCGCGGGCAGCGAGGCCGTGATCGAGACGCTCATCCAGCGGGCCCGCAGCTACATCTACACCACCGCGCCGCCGCCGCCGGTGGCCGCGGCGACGCGCGCCGCGCTGCGCATCGCCCGCGAGGAAGGCTGGCGCCGAGAGCGGCTGACCGCGCTGGTCCGCCACTTCCGCACGGGTGCCGCGAGCCTGGGCCTGCGCCTGGTGCCTTCGGCGACGCCCATCCAGCCTGTCATCGCCGGCGACGCCGGGGCCGCGCTGGCGGCAGCCGAGCAACTGTTGAACCGCGGCCTGTGGATATCGGCCATCCGCCCGCCCACCGTGCCCGCCGGGTCGGCCCGACTGCGGATCACCTTCTCGGCCGCACATCGCGAGGCGGACGTGGACCGGCTGCTCGAGGCGCTCGCCGGGATTCCGGAGCTGCGCACAGGCTCGCCGGCATGAAGCTGCACGCCGAGACCGCCGGCCGCGGGCCGGATCTCGTGCTGCTGCATGGCTGGGGCCTGCACTCGGGGATCTGGACGCCCCTGCTGCCGGCGCTGACCCGCTGCCATCGCGTCACCTGCATCGACTTGCCCGGGCACGGCCGCAGCGAGGCCACGGCCAGTCGTTTCGGGCTCGATGACGCGGCCGCGGCGGCGGCGGAGCTGGCGCCGCCGGGAGCCGCCTGGTTGGGCTGGTCGCTCGGCGGGCAGGTCACCATGGCGGCCGCGCTCGCCGGGCAAGCCATCGACCGGCTGGTGCTGGTGGCAACCACGCCAAGGTTCGTCAGCGCTTCCGCCTGGCCATGCGCCATGGCGCCCGGGACGCTCGCCGGCTTCGCCGCCGCGCTGGCCGAGGACCACCGGCGGACACTGCGCGATTTCCTGGCCTTGCAGCTGCGCGGCGACCGGCGCGCCGCAACCCTGCTCGGCAAGCTGCGCGCCGTCCTGGCAGAGCGCCCGGAGGCGGATCCCGCCGCCCTCCGCGCGGGCCTCGACCTCCTGGCAGCCACCGACCTGCGTGACCGGCTGCGGGCCATCAGCCAGCCCGTGCTCGTCATCGCGGGCGAGCGGGACCGGCTCACCCCCGCCGAGGCCGGGCGCCGTTTGGCCGCCGGCCTGCCCGATGCGCGATTCGTGGCGCTGCCAGGCGCCGCGCACGCCCCGTTCCTCAGCCATCCCGAGGCGTTTCTCAGCGCCGTCGGCCCTTTCCTGCGCGGCGAGGAAATCGCGGCATGACGGGCGATCCCTTCGCGCTTGACCGGCAGCGGGTGCGAGCCGGATTCGAGGCCGCCGCCGCGGACTACGACGCCGTGGCCGTGGTGCAGGCGGAGGTCCGGCGGCGCCTGCTGGAGCGCCTCGAGCTGTTCCGCATCGCGCCCCGGCGCATTCTCGACGCCGGCTGCGGCACCGGCCACGGCGCACGGGCGCTGCTTGAACGCTACCGCCGTGCCAGCCTGGTGGCGCTGGACATCGCACCCGGCATGCTTGCGGCCGCGCGCCGGCGACGCCCCTGGCTGCGCCGCCTCGATCCCGTCTGCGCCGACGCGGCCGCGCTGCCGCTGGCGGACGCCAGCGTGGACCTGGTGTTCTCCAACCTGATGCTGCAGTGGTGCAACGAGCCCGACCGGGTGTTTGCCGAGTTCCGCCGGTTGCTGCGGCCGGGCGGGCTGCTGATGTTCACGACCTTCGGCCCCGACACGCTCAAGGAGCTGCGCGCGGCCTGGCGCGCGGCTGACGGACACACTCACGTCAGCCGCTTCATCGACATGCATGACCTCGGCGATGCGCTGCTGCGCGCCGGGCTCGTCGAGCCGGTGATGGACGTCGAGCATCTCACCCTGACCTACCCGGACATGCGTGGGCTCATGCGCGACCTCAAGACCATGGGTGCCCGCAACGCGACCGCAGGGCGCAGCCGGGGCCTCACCGGCCGCCGCCGGATGGACGCTGTTGAGGCACACTACGAGACCCTCCGGCGAGATGACCGCCTGCCCGCCACCTGGGAGATCGTGTACGGTCACGCTTGGGCGGGCGTGCCATGCGACGCAGGGAAACGGCCGCGCGAAGCGACTGTGCCGCTGACGCGCATCGGGCGGCGGCGCTGATGCACGGCGTGTTCGTCACCGGCACCGACACCGGCGTGGGCAAGACGCTGTTCAGCGCCGCCCTGCTGCTTCGGCTCGGGGCCGAAGGGATCAATGCCGCCGCCTGCAAGCCGGTCGCCGCGGGATGTCGCATTCAAGGTGGGCAGCTTATCAACGCGGACGCAGAGCTGCTTGCCGCAGCCGCCCCCGTCAAGGCGCCGCTGCCGACCGTCAATCCGGTTGCCCTGGAGCCGGCAATTGCGCCCCATATCGCCGCTGCCGAGGCCGGCATACGACTCGACTCCGCACAACTGGTTGCGGCCTGCCGCGCAGCCGCGCGCGGCGCCGACTTCCTGGTGGTGGAGGGCGCCGGCGGCTGGCGCGTCCCGCTGGGGGAGACTGGCAGCATGGCAGACATCGCGGCAGGGCTCGGCCTGCCAGTCGTGCTGGTTGTAGGCTTGCAGCTCGGCTGCCTGAATCACGCCCTGCTGACAGCCGAAGCCATCCGCCATGACGGACTTCGCCTGGCCGGCTGGGTTGCCAACCCGCTGGCGGCGGAGATGCCGCGCATGGTGGAGAATATTGCGACGCTCGAGGCGCGCCTGGAGTCGCCGCTGCTGGCACGCCTGCCCGTCTGCGGGGCTCCCGGTGAGGCGGCGCGCGCCCGGGAGGCTGCTGCGGCCCTGCCAGAAGGACTGGTGGGCTGGCTGGCCGCCACGAATGACCGGGCGTGAACCCGCTGTTGCGTCCTAAGTTTCTGTCTAAAACAGAAAAATTCCCGCCAGCTGCCACGAGTTACAGTTGCGCGCAATGACGGCATTCACTTACGATTGTCGGCCGCAGGAACGGCCCTGCGGGCACTTGCGCAACAGTTGAAACGGGGGATTCCGGACAGATGTCCACGGGGTCGACAGGCAGCGAGGTCTACGGGTTTCAGGTGCTGATCTTCGCGATCTGCGTTGTCGTTGCGGCCGTCGTGCTGGGGGCGATGATCTGGTCCATTGTCCGGCACCGCAGGTCCGGTGCGGCCGAGCCGGGCCTGATCGGCCACAGCCTGAAGGCGGAACTCGCCTGGACAGCAATTCCGATCGCCATCCTCATTGCCATGGCGATACCCGCCGCAATCTCGCTCATCCGCCCGGTCGTTTCCACGGGCGCTGAATTTACGATCACGGTGACCGGCTACCAGTGGAAGTGGGACTACGACTATCTTGATCACGGCATCCGCTACTCGAGCATGGCTACGCTTGAGCCCGCCGCGGCAAAGCGCCAGGCGCCCGGCTCCACGTCGCAGGGAATCGAGCTCGACGTGGACCGGCCACTGGTGGTGCCCGCCGGCGCCAGGGTCCGGGTGCAACTGACTTCCAACGACGTGAATCACACGTGGCTGGTGCCGGAGCTGGGCCGCAGCTGGAACGCGATTCCCGGCCATGTGAGCGAGTTCTCGTTCCGTGCCAAGGCGCCGGGGACCTATCGCGGCGAGTGTGCGCAGTTTTGCGGCCCGGGCGATACCTGCGTGCTGCCCGTCGTCCATGCACTGCCGCCCAGCGAGTTCTCGGCCTGGCTGCAGGCGAACGCGCCGGCCCCGATCGAGGGCAATTCCGCGGCGGCATCGCCTGAACCCCGGAGTTCCCACGCGGGCCAGGATTTCGACACCATGATCACGCAGGGACGGATGCTGCACGTGAGAAATTGCGCCGGCTGCCACCAGGCCAGTGGCCTCGGCCTGCGCGCTGCGGGCTTCCCGCCGCTGGCCGGAACCGAAGTCAGCAAGGACGAGCATATCCGGGTGGCTCTGCACGGGCGCAAGGGGTCCGCCATGGCGGCGTTCGGGAAGGACCTCGGCGACGCGGAACTGGCGGCGATCGTGACCTACCAGCGCAACGCGTGGGGCAACGACACGGGTGACGTCGTGGTTCCGGCGGAAATCGCAGCCGCCCGCTAGGCCTGCACCCCCGCGTTAACTGTCCGCGAAGAACATCAGGCGACTGGCCTTGATGTAATCGCCTTCGATGATCATCAGCAACATCAGGAACAGCAATACCCCGACCGGCAACAGGAGGGGTACCGCCAAGGACCAGCGCTCCCAGATCAAGTGCATGAAAATCGCCACGATCAGGCCTGCTTTCAGCAGCATGAACAGCGTGATCAGCGACCACTTGGCGAACCCTTCCAGGGGCGAAATATCGACCATGTAGGAAAACACGCTCAGGACGAACAATGCGCCCCAGATCAGGAAATACATGCGCAGGGGATGTTGTGGGCTTGATGCGTCCGCCATGGCCGACTCCTACCAGAGATAAAAGAACGCGAAGATAAAGACCCAGACCAAGTCGACGAAGTGCCAGTACAGGCCCACAGTCTCGACCATTTCGTAACGCCCCTTGCGTCCGGTCAAAAAGCCGGGCCGGCCGTTTTCAAGCGAGCCACGCTTGACCTTCGCGGCAATAATAAACAGGAATATGACGCCGATCGTCACGTGGGTACCGTGGAAGCCCGTGATAAGGAAGAACGCTGCGCCGAATTGCTCCGCGCCAAAGGGGTTGCCCCAGGGCCGCACGCCATCTTCGATCAGCTTCGCCCACTCGAAGACCTGCATGCCCACGAAGCTGAGGCCCAGCACGGCCGTCACCACCAACAGGATGAAAGTCTTGTTACGGTCCTTCTGATAGCCGTACTTGACCGCGAGCGCCATGGTGGCGCTGCTGGTGATCAGGATGAACGTCATGATTGCGATCAGCAGCAACGGGACTTTCACGCCGAATGCCGTCAGCGCAAACACGGAGCTGGCATCGGGCCACGCGTCGGTCGCTGCGATGCGCACCTTCATGTAGGCGATGAGAAAACAGGCGAAGATGAATGTGTCGCTGAGCAGGAAGATCCACATCATGGCCTTCCCCCACGGCACGCCCTTGAAGGCTTGCTGATCGCTGGCCCAGTCCGAGACCATTCCTTCCATTCCGGCCGGCAGGGGCTTGCCAGGTTCTGCAGTGCTTGCCACGTATTCGTCCTCTGGTTGGCCCGCGCCGATCGCTCGTGCTGCTCGGATCGGCGCTAGGTAGACAACAACAATCCAAACAATATCAGCCACAACAGGAACAGGAAGTGCCAGTACAACGTGCAGAGCTCTACGCTGACCCTCACCTGGGCCGGCGTCTCACCACGGCGCACACGCAGCAGCGTCCTTGCCCAGGCCACCATCCCGCCCAGCAGGTGCAGGCCATGCAGTGCCGTAATCAGGTAGAAAAAAGACGCCGCCGGGTTCCCGGTCAGGTAGCGCCCTTCGCCATAGAGCTGCCACCAGGCGGCCACCTGGCCGATTACGAACAACATGGTCAGGGCGCCGCCAGCCAACAGGCCCACCTTGAGCCTGTCGATGTCGTCCCTGCGAGCAGCATTCCAGGCCAGCTGCAGAGCCAGGCTGCCCAGGACCAGGACCACGGTATTGACCCACAGCAGCGCGGGCGGCGTCAGCGGAATCCAGTCGCGACCCATCTCCATCCGAATGGTGTACGCGCTGATGCTCAGCATAAAAAACGACATGACGACGGCGAGGAACACGCCCAGGCCCACGCGGGCCGCGGTCGCCGCAGGTGGCAGCCGGTCGAGAACGATCGGGCCGGTCTCCGCAACCCAGGGCTGTACGTTGATCGACTGGCGCACGATCCATCCCAGGCACAACGCCAGCAGGACGGCCAGGAAAACGAGCGTTATCGTCATCGATCAGCCTTGGGATCGCCTGCCGACGCCATCACGACATCCTCGGGTGGCACGTTCTGCGGAATGAAGTCATCCTTCGCGCCGGGCACCCCGTAGTCAAAGGCCCAGCGATATACCACCGGCAGCTCGGGGCCGAAATTGCCGTGCCTGGGCGGTACATGTTCCGTCTGCCATTCCAGCGTGGTCGCGCCCCAGGGGTTGCGGCCGGCCTTCTCGCCACGGAAGTAACTCACCACGAGGTTGTAGATAAACAAGAACTGCGCCAGAGCCACTACGATCGCGGCGATGCTGATGAAGCTGTTAAGCGTCACCACCGAATCGGGGATAAAGCCGGTTTCGCCGTAAGCATAGTAGCGACGCGGAACACCGGCGAAGCCCATGTAGTGCATCGGGTAGTAGACCGCGTAGGTGCCAAGCAGCGTTACCCAGAAATGGATCTTGCCCATGGTGTTGTTGAGCATCCGGCCGGTCATCAGCGGATACCAGTGATAGATGGCCGCGAAAATCACCATGACCGGCGCCACCGCCATGACCATGTGGAAGTGCCCGACCACGAAATAGGTATCCGCCAACGGCACATCGACGGTGACATTGCCGAGGAACAGGCCGCTCAGCCCGCCATTGACGAAGGTGAAGATGAAGCCGATGCAGCACAGCATGGGCACGTTAAGCTTGATATTGCCGTGCCACAGCGTGAGCACCCAGTTGTAGACCTTCAACGCCGTGGGCACCGCGATGATCAGTGTCGTGGTGGCGAACAGGAACCCGAAGTAGGGGTTCATGCCGCTTACGTACATGTGGTGGGCCCACACCACGAAGCTCAAGCCACCGATGGCCACCAGCGCCCAGACCATCATGCGATAACCGAAGATATTCTTGCGGGCGTGTGTGGCCAGGATGTCGGAGACGATTCCGAAAGCAGGCAACGCGACGATATAAACCTCGGGATGCCCGAAGAACCAGAACAGGTGCTGGAAGAGTAGCGGACTGCCGCTGTCATAGCCGGTCTGCTCGCCCAGGGCGATCATGGCTGGCATGAAGAAACTCGTTCCGACCAGCAGGTCCATGAGCATCATCAGGGCGGCGACCAGCAGCGCCGGAAAAGCGAGCATCGCCAGCACGGTGGCCATGAAAATACCCCAGATCGACAATGGCAGCCGCATCAGGGTCATGCCGCGAGTACGCGCCTGCAGCACCGTAACGATGTAGTTCAGCCCGCCCATGGTGAAGCCGATGATGAAAATCGCCAGCGATACGAGCATCAGGATGATGCCGCCATCGATGCCGGGCGTACCCGGGCTGATCGACTGAGGCGGGTACAACGTCCAGCCGGCCCCGGTCGGGCCGCCCGGGACGAAGAAACTCGCCACGAGCACGAGCACCGCCACGAAGTAAAACCAGAAGCTGAGCATGTTCAGGTACGGGAACACCATGTCCCGTGCGCCACACATCAGTGGGATCAGGTAATTGCCGAAGCCGCCCAGAAACAGCGCAGTCAGCAGGTAAACGACCATGATCATGCCGTGCATGCTCACGTACTGCAGATAACTGCTGGGGTCCATGAACGAGAACGTGCCCGGGAACCCGAGTTGCAGGCGGATCAGGATGGACAGCGCGAGTGCGACCAGGCCGATGGCCGTCGCCGTAATGCCGTACTGGATGGCGATGACCTTCGCATCCTGGCTCCAGATGTACTTGCCGATGAAGGTCTTCGGATGGCCGAGCTCCATCTCCTCCATCTCGCGCGGTGGCGCGTAGGATGTCGCATCATGCCCTTGGGTTGCCATTAGTCGTCCCTCTGCAGGTTTGTGGTGACGGCATCCGCCCCAAGAGTTGAATCCAGCGTGTTGATGTAGGCGACCACGTCACGAATCGTGGCATCGTTGACCAGCATCTGGGCCATGTCGACCATCTGGTTGCCGTACGGGTCGTCCGGATGGCGGCCGCGAACGCCATTGCGGAAGTGCTCGAGCTGTGTCACCAGGTACCAGTCCTGGAGGCCGGCCAGCGGCGGGCCGTTCACGTACTCGACCCCCTGACCCTGGCTGCCGTGACAGTTGGCACAGGTCCTGTACAGGCGCCTGCCTCGCTCTTCGTTGCCGCTCACCGTGGGAGCGGCACGCCGGTACGGCAGTGATTCGACATGCGCAGCCAGGTTGCGGATCGCGGTGTCGTCTTGCAGCATCATGGCAAACGGCCGCATTTGCTGCCCGTATACATCCTCTTCGTGCGTGCCACGTGCCCCGGATTTGAAATTGCGCAGTTGCCGCTTCACGGTCCACGCGGACATCCCTGCAATAGCCGGGGCATTGTTCTCCCTGTCGCCCTGGCCCTCCGGCCCATGGCATGTGGTGCAAACCGCGTATTGGGCGGCGCCAGCGGCAGGATCGGCCGGTTCGCGAGCCATCAGCTGCCCGAACCGCGGTTGCGTCGCCAGCCATTCCTCGAATTCATCCTGCTCGACCACCCGTACCGTGCCGCGCATCGCAAAATGGCCGATGCCACACAACTGGGCGCAAATAATGTCGTACTCGCCGACCACTGTGGGCGTAAGCCACATGTAGGACGTCTGGCCCGGTACCGCATCCATCTTGGCGCGGAAGTTGGCCACCTTGAAGTTATGCAGCACATCACTGGAGCGCAGCAGCAGCCTGACGGGTCGATCCACCGGCAGCACCACGGTCGGACTGCGCACGATGACATCGTCCTGCGCGCGGGGATCATCAGGGTTCAGGCCGAGCGGGTTGCCGCCATCGATAAAACGGGGATGGACCGCGCCGAACTGGCCGTCCTCGCCCGGGAACCGGAACGCCCAGTGCCACTGGTGTCCCACCACCTCAACGTGGTGCGCATCCTCGGGAACCGACACGAAAGCACCCCACACGACCAGCCCGGGAGCCAACAACGCCGCGATCCCCAGCGTGGTCAGGCCAGTGAGCCACGCCTCCAGTTTCTTGTCTTCGGGATCGTAGCGCGACCGCCGGTTCTTGTTGTAGCGAAAGCGAATGATCGTGTAGGCCAGGAACAGGTTCACCGCTACAAACACGCTGCCGGTGACCAGGAGCGTAATGTTAATAGTGGTATCGATGTCTCCCCAGTTCGAAGCCAGCGGGGTCAGGTTCCACGGACTCAGAAAATGGAAGAGAACCGTACCCACGACCAGAATTATTACTGCAAGCGCGATGGCCATTCTGTTTGCTCCGCTCCCTGTTTTTTGGTTGGCGCGGCGTTCGTATGGGGGATCAATCAGGGAAATCCGAGGGGTGACTAAGTAACAGAAGCGTAAAAGCTTTTCAAGCTCGTCAATGCGTGATGACCGCAACTTCAAAGGGCGCAAATAATGTCCGCGGAAGCGCGGCCGAGCGGCCATCGCCGGACGGATCCACCCATCCCGTGCGCAGGGCGCCGCCGCGCGGGGCCTCGACTACTGCGCCCGCATCCGACACAATTCATGCGCCCGGGCGCCGGCTGAGCGCGCGTCGGGCTCACTTCCCGAGCGCGTAATTAAACTCGACAAGGTGACACGGTGTGCGAACTGAAGTAGGAAAGTTGCCGAGGGCCGGCATCGTCGCCCGGCTCGGCGATTATTTTGAACTGTGCAAGCCCAAGGTCGTCGGCCTGATCGTCTTCACGGCGGTCGTCGGCATGTTCCTCGCCGTGCCCGGCCTCGTGCCGCTCGACAAGCTGCTGTTCGGGACTCTCGGCATCGGTCTCGCCGCCTCATCCGCCGCCGCGATCAATCACGTGCTGGACGCGCGAATCGACGCCGTTATGCGCCGGACCCGTCTTCGCCCGCTGCCTACCGGCCACCTTACGGAGCTGGAGGCAGTGACCTTTGCGCTCCTCCTGGGCGCGGTATCGATGATCATCCTGTGGGAGTTCGTCAATCCGCTGACTGCCGTGCTGACTTTCTTCAGCCTGATCGGGTACGCGATCATCTACACCGTGTTCCTCAAGCGGGCCACGCCCCAGAATATAGTCATCGGTGGCGCCGCCGGCGCTGCCCCGCCGGTACTGGGCTGGATCGCGGTGACCGGCGAAGTGCATGCCCACGCGCTGCTGCTGTTCCTGATAATTTTCACGTGGACGCCGCCGCATTTCTGGGCGCTCGCCATCGCTCGCAAGGACGAGTATGCCAAAGTGAACATCCCGATGATGCCGGTGACCCACGGTGTCGAATTCACGCGGCTGCAGATCCTGCTGTACACCATTCTGCTATTCATCGTCAGCCTGCTGCCGTGGCTGACAGGTATGAGCGGGTGGCTCTACCTGGTCGGCGCCGTGGGCTTCGGAACGGGCTTCCTTTATTACGCCATCGCGATGATGCGGTCGGATCGCCCAGAGCTGCCCATGAAGACCTTCGGCTATTCGATCACCTACCTGATGGGCATCTTCTCGTTCCTGCTGGCGGATCACTACGTCCCGATGCTTGTCGGATAGGCCCATGTTCAAACGCTATATGCCGCTGTTGTTTGTCATCCTCGTGGTCATCGCGACGGCGCTGGTGTTCCTGCTGTTCCGCGACTCGGATGCTCCGGATGCTCCGGATGCGCCGCCGCGCGTAACCGCGCCACCGGCGGGCGCCTCCGGTCCGGTCGTCGGGCCGGATGGCGTGACGGAATTCCGGGTCGAAACCGAAGAGGAATACCAGCTCGCGCTGCATGCGATGGACACCAGCACAGACGAGATCGAGGCCTGGGCCCGCAGCCGAGGCTTCCCGCCCGCGACCTACACGAACTCGCCCGGCCTGCCGCTCGAGCGAAATTATCGGCGCGCCCCCGAGCCCGAACTGCGGGAACTCGCCGCAGGCGGCGATCACTGGGCGATGCAGTTTCTCGCGGCGCATATCTCGCCGGAAAAGCCGCAGGAGGCGATCGACTGGTACCGCAAGGCCGTCGTGCACGGTTCCGCCTACTCGGCGTTCAAGCTCGGCACCTTCTACCACGAGGTCGCGCGTTGGCTCCTGATCAACCAGGATGATCGGGAAGAGGTCGTCGCGATCAGCCGCCGCGAGGATCCCCTGGCTTACTCGTCGCTCGGCTGGTTGCTGGTGGCGGAATACGAGGCCGGCCTGCCGCCGGGCTCGATCGCCGCATCGCTGGCCAGTTTCCGGGAGCCCGACGAGGGCATTACGCGCTCCTGCGAGCGGGCGGCCACGTTCCTCACGGAGATCCGGGCGGAACGCGAAGCGCTGGGCATCAGCGTCTCGCCGCACAAGCCTCCGTTGGCAATCGAGCTGCCGCCCGAGGAAACCGCCGGCTACTGCCCGCCAGAGATCTTCCCGCGCGCCGACTTCTCAGGCTGCGAGACCATCCGCCTGGTGGGGGACACCGGCGCCGTCACGGGGCATCGCTGCCGCTGACGGCGGGGTGCCCGCTGGGTGCCCGCGGGGCTGGGCCGTGATGGGCCGGCCTGCGCTCAAACAAGGAAAAACTCGCTCGGCCGGCCCATCACGACCCAGCCCCGCTGCATACGCTCAAGCACGGCAAACTCGCTCGGCCGGCCCATCACGACCCAGCCCCGCTGCATCCGCTCAAGCACGGCAAACTCGCTCGGCCGGCCCATCACGGCCCAGCCCTGTTACACCATCGCCGCCGGTCACACCCCGCTTCCGCGGCGCGGGGGGCGACTGCCACGTCCGCAGTGCGCTCAGCGAGTGCGGCGAAGTTCGGACACCACGAGACGATGGCCACAGCCGCAAGCCGCGTCGCCGGGCCAGGCCGGGCATCGGTCGACGCGTCCATTGCCGACCCCGCAGCGGCGCCGGGGCGCCATGGGCCGGCCGAGCGAGTTTTTCCTTGTCTGAGCGCAGGCCGGCCCATGGCGGTCCGGCGCCGCGGCCGACCCGCAAAGGAACACGCGGCACCGGACACGGCTAGTACAATGGCGGGATGGACATCACGCCCATCCTCGACCCGCTGAACGACGCGCAGCGGGAAGCCGTCACCGCGCCTTCCGACTCCCCGGTGCTGGTGCTCGCCGGCGCGGGCAGCGGCAAGACCCGGGTGCTGGTCCACCGGATCGCGTGGCTGGTGCAGGTCGAGGGCGTCTCGCCCTGGGGTGTGCTGGCCGTGACATTCACGAACAAGGCGGCCGGCGAGATGCGCGGGCGCATCGAGCAGCTGCTTGGCATGCCAGCCGGAAACCTGTGGGTCGGCACCTTTCACGGGCTTGCGCATCGCCTGCTGCGTCTCCACTGGCGCGAGGCCAAGCTGCCGCAGACTTTCACGGTACTGGATTCCGAGGACCAGCAGCGGCTGATCCGGCGACTGCTGAAGGCGATGGAGCTGGACGAGAATCGCTACGTGCCCCGCGAGGTGCAGTGGTTCATCAATGCCCGCAAGGACGAGGGGCTGCGCGCGTCGCACCTGGACGCAGGCGACGACCCGAACCGGCGCATGTTCATCAGGATCTACGAGGCTTACCAGGCACAGTGTGAGCAGAGCGGCCTGGTGGATTTCGCGGAACTGCTGCTGCGGGCCTTCGAGTTGTGGCGCGAGAATGCCGAGCTGCTGGATCACTACCGGCGCCGCTTCCGCCACCTGCTGGTGGACGAGTTCCAGGACACCAACGCGATCCAGTATGCGTGGCTGCGGCTCCTCGCCGGCGCGGACGGCAAGCCGTTCATCGTCGGCGACGACGACCAGAGCATCTATGGCTGGCGCGGCGCGCGCGTCGAGCACATCCGCCGTTTCCGCAAGGATTTCGCGGGCACGCGCCTCGTGCGGCTCGAGCAGAATTACCGCTCCACCGGCAACATCCTCAATGCCGCCAACGCGCTCATCGCGAACAACCGCGAGCGCCTCGGCAAGAAGCTCTGGACGGAGGGCCGCGCCGGCGACCCGATCCGACTGTATGCCGCATACAACGAGCGCGACGAGGCGGAGTTCGTCGTGGGGCGGATCCGCGCGCTCATCAACGAAGGCGCGGCCGCCAGCGAGATGGCGGTGCTGTACCGCTCCAACGCCCAGTCGCGCGTCTTTGAAGAGGCGCTGATCCAGTCCCGGATTCCGTATCGTGTCTACGGCGGGCTGCGGTTTTTCGAGCGGGCCGAGATCAAGGACGCCCTGGCCTACCTGCGCCTGAGCGCGAATCGCGACGATGACTCGTCTTTCGAGCGCGTGGTGAACCTGCCGACGCGCGGCATCGGGACGCGCACGCTGGAGGTGCTGCGCAATTACGCTCGCGCCAACGCCACCTCGCTGTGGCGTGCCTCGGGCGCACTGATCACTGACGGGCTCAGTGCGCGCGCCGGGCAGGCGCTACATGCCTTCCTGGCGCTGATCGAGGCGCTCGACCGGGATACGAAGAACCTCGAGTTGCATGAGCAGGTCGACCACGTCATCCAGGCGAGCGGGCTGATCGAGCACCACGCCAAGGAGAAGGGCGAGCGCGGCGAGGCGCGGGTGGAAAACCTTGAAGAGCTCGTCAGCGCCGCGCGCGGCTTCGATCCCGAGCCAGACTCGGAGATGCGCTTGCTCGACGAGTTCCTCGCCCATGCGGCGCTCGAGGCGGGCGAGGGGCAGGGCGGCGCCTGGGAGGACTGCGTGCAGCTGATGACGCTCCATTCCGCCAAGGGCCTCGAGTTCCCCGTGGTGTTCCTGGCAGGGATGGAGGATGGTCTCTTCCCGCACAAGCGCAGCCTGCTGGACGCGGACGGCCTCGAGGAAGAGCGGCGCCTCGCCTATGTCGGTGCGACGCGCGCGATGCGCGAGCTGTACCTGAGCTACGCGGAGCAGCGCCGGCTGCACGGCGTCGACAACTATGGCATCCCGTCGCGCTTCATCGGCGAGCTGCCTGCGGAGCTGGTCGAGGAGATCCGACCCGCGGTCCGGGTGGCGCGCCCCGCGGCGGCCCCGAGCGGCCGCTTTCGGGACGAGGCGCCGGCCGGCATCCGGCTTGGCCAGCGCGTCCGGCACGGCCAGTTCGGCGAGGGGATCGTGCTGAACCACGAGGGACACGGCAGCCATGCGCGGGTGCAGGTCAATTTCGAGGCCGTCGGCGCCAAGTGGCTGGTGCTCGCCTATGCCCGCCTTGAAGTGATGTAACATCGGCTCCGCTGCCCAGGCAGGGAAATAACCAAGATGAAGATCCTCATCCTCGGCGCGGGCACGGTCGGCTCAACCGCTGCTGAATCGCTTTCCGAGGAAAACGAGATCACGGTGGTCGACCTGAACGGCCGGCACCTCCGCGAGCTCCAGGACCGCCTCGACATCCGCACCGTCGAGGGCCACGCCTCACATCCGCGGGTGCTCGACAAGGCGGGCGCCGCGGACGCCGACATCCTCGTCGCGCTCACCGACAGCGACGAGGTGAACATGATCGCCTGCCAGATCGCTTACAGCCTCTACCGCACGCCCGTGCGCATCGCCCGCATCAGGGCGGCGGAGTACACCTCCCGGCAGGAGCTGTTCACTACCAAGACCATCCCCGTCGACACCATCATCAGCCCGGAGCAGCTCGTCACCGAGCACATCGAGCAGCTGATTCATTACCCCGGCGCGCACCAGGTGCTGGATTTCGCCGACGGCCGCGTGCGCCTGGTCGGCGTCATGGCCAAGTCCGGGGGGCCGCTGATCGGCCAGGAGCTGCGCGAGCTGCGCCGGCACATTCCGCACACTGATGCACGCGTGGCCGCGATCTACCGGCGCAGCGCGATCGCGCCGGTTGGCAACGAGGATCCGACCTACGAGACGATCCTTCCGGAGGGCGACACCGTCATCCGGCCGAATGACCTCGTGTTCTTCCTCGCGGCGCGCAAGGACATCCGCGTCATGATGAGCGAGCTGCTGAAGCTGGAACACCCGGCGCGCAGCATCATCATCGCCGGTGGCGGCCACATCGGCTTCGAGCTGGCGCGCCGCCTTGAGAACACCAACCGCGTCAAGGTCATCGAGCGCGACTACGATCGCGCGCGCTACATCTCGGAGCGCTTGAAGCACGCCGTCGTGCTGACCGGGGACGCCGTGGACGAGGATCTCCTGATGGAGGAAAACATCGACAAGGTCGACGTGTTCTGCGCGCTGACCAGCGCGGAGGAGGCGAATATTCTCTCGTCTTTCCTCGCCAAGCGGATGGGCGCGTCGCGCGTCATAGCGCTGATCAACCGACCCTCGTACGCGAAGCTCGTCGAGGACCAGTACGTGGACATCGCGGTCTCCCCGCAGGACATCACGCTCAGCGCGCTGCTAGCGAAAGTTCGCGGCATGCGCCTCGACGTCGGCCAGGTGCATGCGCTGCGCAGCGGCGCCGCCGAAGCCATCGAGGCCGTCGCGCATGGCGACAAGAAGACCTCCAGGGTCGTGGGCAAGACCATCGAGAACGTGCCGCTGCCGCGGGGCACGACCATCGGCGCGATCGTCCGCGGCGATGAGGTGCTCATGGCGCACCACGACACCGAGATCCGCAGCGAGGATCACGTCATCCTGTTCCTCACCGATCGCAGCCAGATCCCGGCGGTGGAAAAGCTGTTCCAGGTGAGCGTGACCTACACCTGATGGCGATGCGCGCGCGGTGAACGGTCTCGTCGTCCTGCGGATCCTCGGGCTGCTGCTGGCGCTGTTCAGCATCACGATGTTGCCGCCAGCCGTCGTCTCCTGGATCTACAACGACGGCGCATGGCTGCCGTTCGTGCAGGCCTTCTTCATCATCGCGGGCGCGGGGCTCGCGCTGTTCCTGCCGCTGCGCCATCATCGCGCCGAGCTGCGTATCCGCGACGGCTTCCTCGTGGTCGCCGGCTTCTGGGTCGTGCTGGGCTTCGCGGGGTCCGTGCCGCTGCTGCTCATCGAGATCCCGATCATGAGCTTCACGGACGCGGTGTTCGAATCCGTCTCCGGCTTCACCACCACCGGCGCGACCGTGCTGGTGGGGCTCGATACGCTACCGCACTCGCTGCTCTGGTACCGCCAGCAGACGCAGTGGTTCGGCGGCATGGGCATCATCGTGCTCGCGGTCGCGATCCTCCCCGTGCTCGGCGTCGGCGGCATGCAGCTTTACCGGGCCGAGACGCCGGGGCCGATGAAGGACACCAAGCTGACGCCGCGCATCACCGAGACGGCCAAGGCGCTGTGGATCACGTATTTCGGCCTCACGGTCATTTGCGCGGTGTCCTACCGGCTCGCGGGCATGAACTGGTTCGACGCCATCTGCCATGCGTTCTCATCGATCGCCACCGCCGGCTTCTCGACCCACGATGCGAGCTTCGGCCATTTCAACAGCCCGATGCTCGAGTGGCTGGCATCGCTGTTCATGCTCCTGGGGGCGACCAGCTTCGCGCTGCACTTCTACGCGATGCGGCGGCTGCTGCCGGATATCAAGGTCCAGGTCCACGGCGGGAGGCCGCGTTTCGCGTGGCCCCATCGGCGCAAAATTTCGGTACTCGGCGCGATCCGCGGCTACACCAGCGATCCCGAGTTTCGCGCCTTCATGGTGATCCAGGCGACCCTGATCGCGATCATCGCCGCCTACCTGGCGGTCAGGGGTCATCACACGCCGGGCGAGTCCCTCACCAAGGCCGTATTCCAATCGGTCTCGGTGGGCACGACGACGGGCTTCACGTCCGCCAATTTCTCGGCCTGGCCCGGCGCGCTGCCGGTGCTGCTGATCCTGGCGAGCTTCATCGGCGGGTGCGCCGGCTCCACGGCGGGCGGCATGAAGGTGCTGCGCTGGCTGCTGATTTTCAAGCAGGGCTGGCGCGAGATGGTGCGCCTGCTGCACCCGAACGCCGTGATCCCGGTGCGGCTCGGCGAGCGGGCCGTGCCGACACGTGTCGCCGAGGCCGTGTGGGGCTTTTTCTCGGTCTATGTCGTGGTGTTCTGCATCATGATGGCGGCGATGATGTTCATCGGGCTCGACCAGGTCACGGCGTTCTCCTCCGTCGCAGCGACCCTCAACAACCTCGGCCCGGGGCTCGGCGAGGTCAGCTCGACCTTCGGCACCGTACCGGACGCCGCCAAGTGGGTGGGAATCATCGGCATGATCCTGGGGCGGCTCGAGATTTTCACGCTGCTGGTGCTGCTGACGCCGGAATTCTGGCGCCGCTGATGCGCGCGGCCCTCGAGAAGCTGCTCACAGGCGGGCGCGATAACGCCCTGCTAAGGTTTTCGCTCGGCGGCGCCTGTCTCAAGGAGGGCGACGCGGAGTCGGCAGCGCTGCACCTCGGCCGGGCGGTCGAGCAGGATCCGGGGTATTCGGCGGCCTGGAAGCAGCTCGGGCAGGCGCTGGTCGCCGTGGGTCGCCCGGTGGATGCCGCTCTCGCCTGGCAGCGCGGGATCGAGACAGCGGAGTCGAAAGGCGATATACAGGCCGCGAAAGAAATGCGGGTATTCCTGAAGCGATTGGAGAAGACCGTCGGAGGAGCACGCTGATGGCGCAGAACACGGCGGCCGTCCCCGGAGGGGAAGCGCACCACGAGGCGCTGGTCAACGCGATTCGCGCAGCCACGGTTTCAGGCGACGCCGACGTGCTGCGCGCGCTGATCGACGACGAGCATCCCGCGGACATCGGCGCGGCGCTGGAGGAATTCGAGCCGCACCACGTGTGGGCGATCCTCGACCTGATGCCGCTCGAGGAGCAGGCGGACATCTTCGGTTACCTGGACCGCGACTTCCAGGTCGAGCTGGCCCAGACGGCGCCGCGCGCGAAGCTGGCCCGAATCGTCACCGAGATGAACTCCGACGAACGCGCCGACCTGTTCAACGAGCTCTCCGACGAGCAACAGGACGCCCTGTTGCCGGCGCTGGCCCAGGCGGAGCGTGAGGATGTTCGCCGCCTGGCGGGGTACGAGGATGATACCGCCGGGTCGATCATGACTTCGGACTACGCTGTCCTCAACGAGGCCCACACGGCGGCGCAGGCGATCGAGAAGCTGCGCCACGAGGCGCCCGACAAGGAAACCATCTATCGCGCTTACGTCACCAGCCCGGATCGGCGCCTCGTGGGCGCCGTGCGCCTGCAGGACCTGATCCTGGCCGCGCCGAAGACCCTCGTGCGCGACCTGATGGAAGAGGACCCGGTCTCGGTCCGGGTCGACGAGGACCAGGAAGAGGTCGCGCGCAAGATTTCCCGCTACGACGTCCTCGCCATCCCGGTGGTGGACCACGAGAACCGGATCGTGGGGATCGTCACGCACGACGACGCGATGGACGTCATGCAGGAAGAGGCGACGGAGGACTTTCACAAGGTCGGCTCCGTGGGCGACCTCGATACCAGCGTGCGCGACGCTTCCATCGGCCTCCTCTACCGCAAGCGGATCGCCTGGCTGGTGTTGCTCGTGTTTGGCAACCTGCTCTCTGGCGCCGGCATTCACTATTACGAGGACACCATCGCGGCGGTGGTCGCGCTGGTATTCTTCCTGCCGCTGCTGATTGGCTCCAGCGGCAACGCCGGCTCCCAGGCGGCGACGCTGATGGTGCGCGCGCTCGCGACCGGGGACGTCATGCTGAAGGACTGGGGCAAGATGCTGGGCCGGGAAATCCTGATCGCGCTGCTGCTCGGCCTGACCATGGCCCTGGCGGTCTCCGGCATAGGCTGGTACCGGGGCGGCGTCGAGGTGGCGCTGGCCGTGGCGATCACGATGGTGCTCGTGGTGGTTGTCGGCAGTCTCATCGGGATGTCGCTGCCCTTCGTCCTCAGCAGGCTCAAGCTGGACCCGGCGACGGCGAGCGCCCCGCTGGTCACGACCATGGCCGACGCCGCGGGCGTGTTCATCTATTTCGGGATCGCGACGCTCATTCTGTTCCCGAGCTGACGCCCGGATTTTATGCCGGCACCAGGTGGCGGCAGAATTCCGCGGTAGCCCGCTCCCAGGTGTGTTCCAGGGCCTGGCGCCTGCAGGCGCCGCGATCCAGCGCCAGCGCGCCCCGCACGGCGGTCGCCAGGTCTTCGTCCAGCACGCCGGTTTCACCGTGGCGGACGACGTCGCGCGGACCCGGCACGGGGTAGGCCGCCACCGGCAATCCGCACGCCATCGCCTCCAGCAGGACGATGCCGAACGTGTCGGTGCGGCTGGGGAACACGAACACGTCGGCCGACGCCAGCAGCGTCGCAAGCTCGACGCCGAACTTGGGCCCGACGAAATGCACGTCGGGCCACGCCGTGCGGAGCGACTCGAGTGCGGGGCCGCCGCCGACCACCCAGCGGGTGCCCGGCAGGTCCAGCTCGAGGAAGGCCTCGATGTTTTTCTCGACCGACACACGGCCCATGTACATCAGGTGAGGTCCTGGGCCGGGAAGAGCTGTCCTGCGGTCGGGGTGAAAGAGCTGCGTATCCACACCACGGCCCCAGACCACCGGGCTGCGGAAGCCGCGCGAGGCGAGCTCGGTCTGCTGGGTCTGGGTCGGCACGAGGGTCCGTGCGGCCGCATCGTGAAACCAGCGCAACATTCGCCAGGTCCATGTCTCCGGGATCGGCGCGCGCAGGCGCACGTACTCGGGAAAGCGCGTGTGAAACGAGCTCGTGAACGTCATGCCGCGCGCACGGCACCAGCGACGCCCCGCCAGGCCGATCGGACCCTCGGTAGCGACATGCACGGCGTCGGGACGGAACTCGTCCAGGATCCGGCGGACCCGGGGCCACGGCCAGGCTGCGAGGCGGACCTCGGGATAGGTCGGGCAGGGAAAAGTCAGGAACGGCAGCGGCGTCACCAGCCTCACCTTGTGCCCGAGCGCCTCGAGGCAGCGCGTCGTCTCACCGAGGGTGCGCACCACCCCGTTCGTCTGCGGCAACCAGGCGTCCGAAACCAGAGCTATTCTCACGCGGCGCTCTCCAGCGAAACGTGAGCCTGCTCGCGGGCCCTGATCTCCGCCCAGTGCAACAACTCCAGGCGGCCGTCGCGGTGCTCCGCGAGCGCGGAGCAGCTCTCCACCCAGTCCCCGTCATTGCAGTAAAGAACGTCGTCGACCATGCGCACTTCGGGACGATGAATGTGGCCGCAGACCAGGCCGTCCACCCCTTCCTGCCGCGCGGCGCGCGCCACGGCATGCTCGAAGTCACCGATGTACTGCACGGCGTTCTTGACGCGGTGCTTCAGGAACGCGGCCAGCGACCAGTAGCCGTAACCGAAACGACGCCGGAACGCGTTCAGGTAACGGTTCAGCCAGATCAGGAACTCGTAGGCCCTGCTGCCGATGCGCGCCAGCAGCGGACTGCAGCGCACGACGCCGTCAAACTCGTCGCCATGCAGTACCAGGAGTCGCCGGCCGTCTGCGGTGACGTGGATGCTCCGCGCCACAATCTCGACATTGCCGAACACGGTGCCCAAGTGGTCGCGGAACAGTTCGTCGTGGTTTCCGGGGACGTAGACCACCCGGGTGCCGTGGCGCGCCATGCCGAGGATCGTTCGGACGACCTCGTTGTGCTCCTGCGGCCAATACAGGCCGCGGCGCATGCTCCAGAAGTCGATGATGTCGCCCACGAGGTAGAGCGTCTCGCAGCGCACCGAGCGCAGGAAATCGAGCAAGAGATCGGCCTGGCAGCCGCGGGAGCCCAAGTGAATGTCCGAAATGAAGATCGTGCGAAAACTCCTGGGCCGCATGCTGTGCACTATGGGCATCGATGGTCTCCGCCGCTGGCTCGCCGGCACAATGGGGCTGCCCGGTTACAGCAACATCACTTCCGGGTGACAATCAGGTTGCGAGACCCGGCGCCTGGTGGCCTTCGCATCACCCCGAGGGAGGAATATAGTGAAACAATTCCCACTAATTCTTCGTTTCAGGCCATCGTGGGAACTTAAACAACACATCTCTGCTTTTATGGCATTGCAGTGGGAACCCTGTGCTGTTTTGTTGCCAGATATGCAGGCTGGGAGCGCTAGATGATCGCATTGCTACAGCGTGTCCTGGCGGCGTCGGTAACCGTCGACGGGGAGACCGTCGGCCGGATCGGTCCCGGGCTGCTGGTGCTGGCTGCGGTCGAACGCGGCGACGACGCGCGGCAGGCCGAGCGCCTGGCGGAGCGCATCGTCGGCTACCGCGTGTTTGAGGACACCGAGGGCCGTATGAACCTGTCGCTCGCCGACACGGGCGGCGGGCTGCTGCTGGTCTCCCAGTTCACCCTGGCGGCCGATACCCGCAAGGGCGCCCGGCCGAGTTTCACCCCCGCGGCCGACCCGGAGACCGGACGCGCATTGTTCGCGGCGCTTGCAGCGTCCGCCCGCAGCCGCCACCCGCAGGTCGAGACCGGCCGATTCGGAGCGCGCATGCGGGTGGCCCTGGTCAACGACGGGCCGGTCACCTTCTGGCTGCGGGTAAGCCCGGGTGGCGGCGACGACCACATTCATAGCGTATGATTGCCAGTCTGCGCGTGGCAACGGCCTGGGGCCGTCTAATCGGAGAATCGCATGGGTCTTGGTGGCATCAGTCTCTGGCAGCTCCTGATCATTCTGCTGATCGTGGTGTTGATCTTCGGCACGAAGCGCCTGAAGAGCATCGGGTCCGACCTTGGGGGCGCCGTAAAGGGCTTCCGCAGCTCGATGCACGACGGGGAATCGGAAGCTCGCAAGGATCAGCTGGCGGACCAGCGCAAGGAAGACGCTGACTTCCCGGAGAAAGAGGTCAAGGAAAAGGACCAGAACAGGGCCTGACTCCGGTGTTCGACATCGGATTCTGGGAACTGTCTCTGATCATGCTGCTGGCCCTGCTCATCGTGGGGCCCGAGCGGCTGCCCGGCATGGTGAGCATGATCGGCAACTGGGCGGGCCGGGCGAAGTTCATGGCGCGAAGCTTGCGCATGCAGGTGGAACGCGAACTGGCGCGGGAAGTGGCCGAGGCGAAGAAAGAGACCGGATCCGCGCAGGCCTCCGCCGAGCCGCCCGTGGAGAAGTCGCCGGTGCAACAGGCAGCGGAAGCCGCGCAGACCGCCCAGGAGGAGGCGCTGCAAGCAGCGCGCACCAAACAACGGGCCGTCCAGGAGACCGCGGAGAGCCAGGCCGATGACCGAAGCCGAACGGACTGAGGGCCAGGGCGAAGGCTCGCTTCTGTCGCATCTCGTCGAGCTCCGCAACCGGCTCCTCAGGATGGTCGTCGTGGTGCTCGTGATCTTCATCTGCCTCGTGCCGTTCGCCGACTGGCTTTTCACCGCGGTGGCAGAGCCCCTCATGGCGCAATTGCCGGAGGGCACCAGCATGATCGCGACGCAGGTCGCCTCGCCCTTCCTGACCCCGTTCAAGTTGGCGCTGGCAGCCGCGGTGTTCCTCGCGATGCCGTTCCTGCTGTACCAGGCGTGGGCCTTCGTCGCGCCGGGGCTTTACAAGCACGAGCGCCGCCTCGTCATGCCGCTGATGGCTTCGAGCATCGTGCTGTTCTACAGCGGCGTTGCGTTCGCCTACTACGTGGTGTTCCCGCTGATGTTCGCCTTCTTCACGGCGGTTGCGCCGTCCGGCGTGACGGTCATGACCGACATTACGGCCTACCTCGACTTCGTGCTCGCGCTGTTCTTCGCGTTCGGCCTCGCGTTCGAGGTGCCCGTCGCAACAGTGCTCGCGGTCTGGGCCGGCTTCACGACGCCTGCAAAGCTCGCGCAGAAGCGCCCCTACGTGCTGCTCGGCGCGTTCGTGCTCGGCATGCTGCTGACCCCGCCGGACATCATCTCGCAGACCCTCCTCGCCGTGCCCGTCTACATCCTGTTCGAGGGCGGCATCATTCTCGCCCGAGTGATGGTGCCGGGGCACAAGGAAGTCGAGGCGCAGCAGCGGGAGCAGCAGCCCGGCGGTTGACGCGCACGCGGCCTGCCCGCCCGGGAATGGCTAGGGCGGGCTACCTGCGGAACAGGCTGTCTGCCGGCCGGACCTGCACCGAGTCCGCGGTGAAATCAAGCGGCAAGACCTCGATGACCGCATCTTCCGCCAGGAGCCACTTCGGCTTCGGCGAGTTGTAGCTCATCGGCGAAGGTTCATTGCCGAGCAAGCGCCTTCGCAGGTCTGCGGCGTCGGGCGTGATGAACACGAACTTGATGTCCGCGGTGGAGAACTGCTCGCGCATCACGCGGTTCACGTCCTCAACCGTGAGGCGCGCCAGCTCGCTCCGGACATAGGCCGGGAACTCCGGGATGCCGTACCAGTCGCTGTCGATGGCGTAGCCGAGCAGTGCGGGCTGGGCGCTGACCAGCTGCGCGACCCACTTGTCCAGGAACGCGCGGGTGGTCGCGAACTCTTCCGGTGTCATGCCTTGCTCGATCAGCTTGCCCAGCTCGTAGAGCGCAACGCGGGTCGCGAAGTGCGCCTCATTATTGCCGGTCAGCGGCCGCAGCCAGACCTGGAAGATCTGCTGCTGGCGGAACAGGTTCGGATCGGGCTCCATCAGGTACATGCCGCGCGGGAAGTACTCGACGTAGGCATAGCTGCCATAGTTCATGCCGCGCTGTTCGCGGATCCGCTCGTACAGCCGCCCGTTCTGGCTGCGATGCTGGCCGAGCCACTGCGTCGCGAACCACACCGGTGCCCAGTCCGGGTCGCCGCGCTTCAGCCCGATCGGAAAGCCGAAAGAAACCGCGTGCGCCATCGTCGCCTTCTCGATGATGAGCGCCTGGTGGCCGCTGATCGCAGCCGGCGGATCGAGCGCGATCCCGCGCGGCTGGCCGTCCGGCAGGCGTGCAAGGTCGCGCCGCAGCCGGCCCACGAAATCCGCCGGGTAACCGCCGGCCAGGCCGACGGTCAGGTTGGCGGCCGAGTAGTGGGCGGCATGGAAGGCCTTGACGTCGTCGAGCGTCAGGGCCTCGACTTCCTCCATCGCCCCGAGCGTCAGCGCCCCGTAGGGGTGCTCCGGTCCGTAGATGAACTGGTAGAGCGCTTCCTTGCCAAGCTCCTCGTCGTTATCGGCCACCAAGTCGGTCCGGATCGCGTTGACCAGCTGGGTCTTGAGCCGGTTGAAGTCATCCTCGCGCCAGCCCGGGGAGAGCAGCTGCTCGGTGACGAGCGCGTACCAGGCGTCGAGATTGTCACGATGCACGGTGCCCGCCAGGCGCACCATCTCCTTGTCGACCTGGGCATCGAAACCCGCCGCGATCGGGTACAGGGCGTCGTTGATCCGGTCGATGCCGCGTTCAGTCGAGCCGCCGTCCGTGAGCATCAGCGCGGTCAACTGCGCGAGACCGTGCTTGCCCGCCGGATCCAATGCGGCGCCGGCCCGGAACACGAACGCCACGTCGATCAGCGGCGAGGCATGGCTGTGCCGCTCCACGAGGCGAAATCCTGCCTCGCCGCCGGCCATCGCGGCCGCTGCGAGTGCGTCGACCGAGGGCCCGCCAGCCTCGAGGCCGGCGAGCGAATCGCCCGCGGCGATGACGCCGATGGTCTGCACTGCATCCCTGAAGTGCCGGTTGGCCGCGGCCACGAGGTCCGCAGGCGTCACGCGCGCATAGCCGTCATAGGCCTGGTTGATCGTCTCGATGCTGCGCTCGTACTGCACGTAGTGCGCCAGCGCAGCGCCGATCGCTGGCGAGTTGTCCAGGCCCGCAAGGAAGCCGTAACGCATCCGGTCCTTGATCCGCTGCAGTCTGTCGGGGGACAGCGTCTCGACACGGGCGCGGGCGAATGTCGCGAGAATCTCGTCGCGCACCTCGGTCGCCGCAGCAACATCGGAGATCCGGGCGAGGACCCAGAACAGCCCGGGATCGCGATTCATCGGCACGAACGAGAACAGCTGGTCGACCACCTGCCGTTCAAGCACGAGCTTGCGGTAAAGATCGGCGTTCTCAGCGAAATGGTGCTGCGCGATCAGGCGCAACGCGGCGGTATCGGGGTCGGCCGGATCGAAGCCTGGCATCCGGAAGGTCACCGCGATCCACGGCTGCGTCGGCGTATCGAGCGGCACGTAGACGGACGTCGGCCCCGCGCCGGCCGGCTCCGTCGGGATTTCAGCCGCATAACTGCCGCGCTCCCAACCCGAGAAATACCGTTCGACCAGCGCGAATGTCGGTTCGAACTCGAGGTCGCCAACCAGCACCACCGCTGCGTTCTCGGGGCGGTACCAGCGGTCGAAGAACACCCGCGAATACTCGTACTGCTCCGGCATCTCGAGGATGTCCTCGAAGAAGCCCATCGTCGTGTGCCGGTAGGTATGCTCGCGATAGTGAGCGGCCCGCACCTGCTCGAAGAGCTTGCTGACCGGGTTCGCGCTGTTCTTGATGTACTCGCCCTTGACGGCCAGCGCCTCGGTGCGGAACACGTCCTCGCCATAGGACAGGTTCATGAAGCGGTCGGCCTCGAGAGCCAGCACGGCCTCCAGGTCGGCCTTCGTGAAATCGATGTGGTAGTTGGTGTAGTCGTCGTACGTGTAGGCGCTGATGACGGCGCCGGCGCGCTTCAGCGCCTCGTTGTACTGCTCCGTGGTGACGTTCTCCGTGCCACGAAACGTCATGTGCTCAAAGAAGTGCGCAAACCCGGTCTTGCCCGGCTCGATCTCGTTCCGGGCACCGGTCTGAACCGGGATCTGCAGGCTCACGATGTCGGGAAAATCCGTCTTCACGACGATGACTTTCAGCCCGTTGGCGAGCTCGCGCTCCTGCCAGGGCAGGTCGAACACCTTGGCCGGCACGGCGGCCTCGACGGTGGCGGGCGGGGTCTCACTCGCGCCGGCGGATGGCGCGCAGCAGGCTGCTGCCAACAGCACGGCCGGGATCGCAACGAAGGACTTGCCGAGATCGAGGGGCCGCATATTCCAGCTCTCTTCGCCTGGGTTGGGTCGCGTATCGCGCATTGCACGCCGCGCAGGTTGCCCATTATATCCGCCGGCGCCTGGCTGCTCGCGCTGGCGCTGGCTCCGCCCGGCAGTACAATGCCGGCTGCGGCGCACGTGCCGCCCCAATCCAAGCCGGGATACCAAGCCATGATGGTCCACAGCTGCCGGCGCCGCGCCGCACCCCGCCTGGTGACGCTCGTCCTGGCGGCCCTCGGCTGCGGCGTGCCTTGTTATGCGGCGCCATCGCCTGGCGCGGCTGAAGAAACCGCCCAGGCATTCATCGCGCGGATCAACATTGAAGTCGCCGTGCCGCGGGTCCAGGCCACCTACATCACGCCGGACACCGGCTTTCTTGCGGCCAAGGCCAGCGAAAAGTCGCTGGCGTGCAGCGCCCACGCAATTGCCGCGTCGGCCAGCTAACTTGGCCGGGAACTCGACCCGGACAAGCGCGACCATGACCGGCTGCTCGACTTGTGGCGGGGGCTGGCACGACACTGCCCGGCCGGCGCGTTCGAGGCGGAGGTGGAGCGTCTGTGGAGCCGGTGCCCGGCGTGGCCCAGTTCGATGTCAGCAGCGCTTTGCGGGAGCAGGGTTGGGGCGAGGTCAGGATGACTCGCGTGGCCGAAGACTTCTTCGTCTCGCTCGGCATGCCTGCCTGCAGCACCTCGGACTGATCGCCGCGGCCAGCATGCCGTCCAGATGGACAAGACGCCCACCCGTCTCGCACTGATCGCCGCTTTTGCGGTCGTCTACGTCGTCTGGGGCTCGACGTACCTGGCGATCAGGATCGCCGTGCAGGAGTTGCCGCCGGGGCTGCTGGCGGGCGTTCGCTTCCTGATTGCGGGGCTGGTGCTCGGCGCGCTGGCGTTGGCCCGCGGCCAGACTCTGCCGCGCTCGGGCGCGGAGTGGGGCACCACCGCGATCCTCGCGGTGGCGTTCATCGTCCTCGGCAATGGCGTCGTGACCTGGGCCGAGCAGTGGGTGCCCTCGAACCAGGCCGCGCTGATCATTGCCAGTTCGGCCCTGTTCACGGCCTGGTTCGGCACCTTCGGGCGCCGAGGCGTGCCGCTCAGCACCGCCACGAAACTCGGCCTGTTTGCGGGCCTGGTCGGCACCGGGCTGATGGTGTGGCCGGAGGGCGCTACCGGGGAAGCCCCGGGCGGCGACCTGCTTTGGCCCAAGGTGGCGATCGTCCTGTCGACCCTCGCCTGGTCATGGGGCGTCATGTACAGCCGCAATGCGACGGTCACGATGAAGCCACTGATGTTCGCCGCCTGCCAGATGCTGATTGGCGGCGGCTTGCTGACGCTGATGGGGATCGCGAGCGGCGAGCTGGCGCGCTGGACCTGGACGGTGCCCGGGATCGGGGGGCTGCTTTACCTGACGGTGTTCGGTTCCTGCATCGCGTACGCCACCTACATGTGGCTGCTCAACCATACGACGCCCGCCCGGCTCGGCACGGTCGCCTACGTGAACCCGGCCATCGCGACGCTGCTCGGCTGGTGGGTGCTCGACGAAACCCTCAGCCGCCCGCAGATCGGCGGCATGGCCGTGATCCTCGCCAGCGTTGCCTGGGTGACGATCAGCGCGCGCGCGATCGGCCGCCGCTAGGCATCAGTCCCGGCGTATCACGATCACCTCGTAACGCCCGCTCTCGCCGATGAAGGCGGAGGCAAGCCAGCTGAAAAAGCTGACGAAGATCGCGCCGAAGATCGCGCTCCAGAAGCCGCCCAGGCTGAAACCCTGGAACACGACGGACACCAGCCCCAGCATCATCGCGTTGACGACCAGCAGGAACAGGCCGAGCGTCAGGATCGTCAGGGGGAGCGTCAGCAGGATGACGATCGGCCGCACGAAGGCGTTGACGATGCCGAGCAGCAAGGCGGCGCCGAGCACCGTGCCGATACCCGCCAGGCTCATGCCGGGGACGAACAGCGCCGCGAGCCACAGCGAGATCGCCGTGATCAGCATGCGCACCAGGAAACCGTTCATATGCGACTCCTCAGGTCTTCAGGATCTGTTCCAGGTCCAGCTCGGTCAACCGCTGGATGCGGTTGAACAGGTACCACAGCGCCGCGATCATGATGATCATCGAGGGTACGACGATCACCGGGTATGACAGGGCCGTCATCCGGCCCAGCTCTTCGTTGAACGCGGTGGTGCCCGGCTGGCTCTTCACGATCAGCTTGGCGAGGACGAAGTTCAGCACCGAGGAAACGAAGAACGAGCCCGCGAGCATCCACGAGGCGTTGACGAGGGTCCGGTCGAAGGCCGCGTGATTGCCGCGCCGCGCCAGGGCCTCGTCCACCTCCTGGACCCGGATGATCTTGTCGTTGTAGAGAAAGGTGCGGACGATCGGAAAGCGGGTGCGCAAGGACAGCACCACCGCGATCCCGATGATCGCCGGCACGGCTGCCTCCTTCACGGCAATCCACTTCGGATCCAGCTGCAGCAGGCCGATCCCGCCCGTCAGGAGCACGCTGACGAAGCCGAGAATGGAGACGATGTTCCATTCGCGCCGCCGCGCGAAGTCCACCACGCCGTAGGTGAGCGGAAACGCGAGCGCCACGATCAGCCCGCCGACCGGACCCAGCGCGTTCTCTCCCGAGGCCTTCATCAGGATGACCGCCGGGATGGCGATATTGATGCCCAGCGAAAGCAGTACGTTCTCGCGTCGCTCGGGTGTGGCGCTCATGTGCTGCGTCTGTCGGGCGAAGCGTTCAGTGGTCGTGGTGGCCGATCGGGCCGGTCGTGAAGAGAACTTCCTTAAGTTCCTTCGAGAAGCACGGATCGCGCCGCCGAATCCACTCCAGGAGCATCGCGGCGTGCTCCTTCTCCTCGTCGCGGTTGTGCGCGAGGATCTCCCCGAGCTCCGGATCCTTGCACGCGTCAACCCGCTGGTTGTACCAGTCCACGGCCTCGAGCTCCTCCATCAGCGAAATGATGGCCCGGTGCATGTCCCGCGCCTCGTCGGACAGCTCCGCGACCGGCTCGTGGTATCCCTCGTTCGCCATAGCGCCTCCTCAATTCCCTGTTCGGCACGGGGGGGCCACATCGTTTTCAATAGAGGATGGGCACAAAATTCTGTTCCTCGATCGGCGGCCGCTCGTAATGGTGGACCTCGTCGCGCGGCGGCAACGACGGCGGATCGGGCATCACGTCCTCGTAGGCCACGGCCGAGAGCAAGTGCGCGATGCAGTTGAGCCGCGCGCGCTGTTTTTCGTCGGCGGGGATCATCCACCAGGGCGCCTCGGGAATGTCGGAAAACTTCAGCATTTCGTCCTTGGCATGTGAATACTCGCGGTAGAGGCGGCGCGACTCCAGGTCCATCGGCGACAGCTTCCAGCGTTTCTCAGAATTGTGGATCCGCGCCTGGAACCGCCGCTCCTGCTCCTCGTCGCCGACCGAAAACCAGTACTTGATCAGCAAGATGCCCGACCGCACCAGCATGCGCTCGAACTCGGGGACCGAGCGCGCGAACTCCACGTATTCCTCATTATTGCAAAAGCCCATGACGCGTTCGACCAGCGCGCGGTTGTACCAGCTGCGGTCGAACAGCACGATCTCGCCGCCGGTCGGCAGGTGGGAGACATAGCGCTGGAAGTACCACTGGCCGCGTTCGCGATCCGTAGGCGTCGGCAATGCCGCGATCCGGCAGACACGCGGGTTGAGCTTCTCGGTGATCCGCTTGATGGCGCCGCCCTTGCCGGCGGCATCGCGACCCTCGAAGATCACGACGATTTTCAGCTTCTTGTGCTTCACCCACTCCTGCAGCTTGACCAGCTCGACTTGCAGAGTGGCGAGTTCGCTTTCGTACGCCTTGCGCTTCATGGTTCGCTTGGATGTGTACCAGTCCCTGGGCTGACCGAGGGGCGGCGCGTAGAGGTCGCCGGCGGTGTGCACCGGGCACACTGCCGCGCCCGAACCCTGCCCAGGCCTGTTCTTCTTGTTCTTGCTTTTCTTCATGGTCTTCCCCAGATCCCGCGGCCGCACCCGCGCGGGCCGACTCCACTATAGCCCCGCGGGCGGGGGACCGGCAGCCGCCGGCGCCTCCACGCGCTCCAGGCACACCCTCCCGGCCGGATCACGCCCGCGGCGGAGCACGAACGGGAAGGCCGAGACGCGCATGCATGCGTCGAAGTCCTCCGCCGGGAACCACGGGCGGGCGGGATCAAAGAACTTCGCGCCGCACGGATCCGCCCGCAGCTGCGCGCGGATCGGCGTGATACAGGGGAAGCCACCGCGCAGCCCAGCGGCGAGGTAGCGCGCGCAGGCCTCGTCTTCGGCAGTGCGCTCGACCGCATTCCAGCCCATGCAGACGAGTGAAACTCGCGCCGTCCCACGGTCGCGCAACCAGGCCACGATTGCGGCGGCGTTGGCGAAACTCCCGGTAATCACCTCGTCGGCCCGCTCCGCGGCGAGCAGCCCCTGGACACCGGCGCTGGTCCGGAGCACGAGGGTTCGGGCGCCGAGGTCGGCCCGCAGGATCTCCGCCGGCGAGTTGGAAAAGTCAAACCCGGGCAGTGGCTTGCCGTCGCGCTCCCCGGCAAGCAACAGGGCCGGATCGGCGCGCTTCAGCGCCAGCGCCTCTCCCGGCGTGGCCACCGGCAGGATGCGGGCCGCGCCGCGTGCAAAGGCGCATGGCGCCAGCGTGAAGGCGCGGAACACGTCGATGATCACCGCCACGCCCTGCGCGCGCCGGGCGCCCTCCAGCAGGTGCAGGATCCGCACGTCCTGCTCCGCCGCGGGACCGACCGTCACTTGGCTGGGCATGCTGCCCAGCGCCTCCGGATAGCTCTGGCAAGCGCCCTCAGGACCACACCCCGCGGGCCATCATCGCCGCCAGCAAGGGCAGAATCACCAGTATCAGCAGCTGGATGCGAATCGCCATGAACACGCGGCGCGACTCACTGTCGCTCATGGCGGGCGTGTCGCCGCGCTTCAGCGCGCGCCGCCAGCCGAAAAACTTGATGGCCGGATAGATCCACACCAGCGCCATGACGATGAACAGCGTGAACTTGGTGTGATACGCGGCGTTCTGCATGTAGAACAGCGCGCCCTTGCCACCGTGGAACAGTCGGCCGAAGCCGGTGAACAGCACGACCAGCAGCGAGATGCCGTAGATCAGGTCGACGGTGACGAGCTTGCGTGCAATGGCCCGGTCCGGACGCGGCGAGAACATCAGATGCTCCGCGATCAGCGCGGCCGCGAGAAGCATCATGGCCAGGTAATGCAGCCATGCCAGCGTCAGCACCCCAGTCATCGGCAATCTCCTCAATCGTGTGTGTGGCGGACCGACAGCCTAAAGCAACTCCGTCCGCAGCGTGCAGCTTTATGCCGGGATTTTCTTGCGGGCCTGCTTGTCCCGGTACATTGCGCGGTCGGCGACGGCGATCAGCTCGCGTGGATCTTCCGAGTCGCCAGGAAACGTCGCGGCGCCCAGGCTGGCCGATATCCGGATCATCCGCCCACCGAAATCGATGCTGCAACGCTCGGCTGCGGAGCGGATCCGGTGCATCACCCGCGCGGCCTCCTCGTCATCGATCTCGACCAGCAGCACGACGAACTCGTCGCCGCCCAGGCGCGCCGCCGCATCGTTGGCGCGGATCAGCCGCGCGATGACATTTGCAAACAGGACGATGGCACGATCGCCGACGTCGTACCCATAAGCCTCGTTGATCTGCTTCAGGTCGTTGAGGTCCATCACGATCACGGCATAGCTGCGGCCATGGCGCACGGCGCGCTCATGCTCCTGGCGATGCAGCCGGGAAAACGCACGCAGGCTGGACAGCCCGGTCAGCTCGTCGGTTTCGGAGAGCGTTCGGATGCGCTGTTTCGCCGTATTGATCTCGTGGGCGAGCAAGGCTGTCACGTACGCGACCAGCAGGAATGGCGCGAGGGCGATCCCGAGCTCCACTATTTCGCGGCCGGCCAGCGGCGTGCCCGGATCCCGCAGCGTGGCCGCCGACAGAAATCCGAGGACGCTGAGCACGGTCACGACCATCGTCGCGCCGCGGCCCAGCGTGAGCGCACAGATGATGATCGGCAACAGGTAGAGCACGAGCAACAGGCTGGCGCGGGTATCGATGGAGAACAGGAAGGCGGTCGTGAACGCCACCATCGCCAGCAGCTGGAGGCTGATCTTCAGGCGTGTTTCCCGGCGGAAGCCGGGCAGGAATCGCAGCACCAGCGAGAACACGGCGAACAATCCGAAAGCGACGACCGCCAGCAGCGGGCGCAGCAGCTCGCTGCCGGGCATGAGCAGGTATACGCCGGCCAGCACGAGCAGCAACCACGCGCCATCGGTCGTGCTGCGGGCCAGTCCGCGCAGTTCCGCCTGGCCCACGTCCGCGTATAGGTCTTTGGCCAGGCCTTTGAGGCGCAGGAGCGGCATCGGCGCTCAGCCGGCGCCGGGCGCGGCGGGGCGCTGGAGGCGCGCCTCGACCGAGCGGCGCGCCGCGGCGCCCTCAAGCCGCTCGATCAGCGCCAGGGCGAAATCCATCGCTGTACCCGGGCCTCGCGAGGTGATGACCTGGCCGTCCGCAACGACGGGCGCCTCCGAGAGGATGGTGCCCGGCGCGTTCTCGGGGCCGAGGAAGCCCGGAAAACTCGTGGCGTGCTTGCCGGCGAGAAGCCCCGCGTGTGCCAGCACGCTGGGTGCGGCGCAGATCGCTGCCACCCAGCCGCCGCAGTCCACCAGCTGCCGAAGGAAGGCGAGCAGCCGTGGGTCTGCGGCAAGGTTTGCCGAGCCGGGCATGCCGCCCGGCAGAGCGGCCATGTCGAAGCGCTGGCCAAGCACCGATCCGAGGTCAGTATCCGGCGCCAGGGAGATGCCGTGCGCACCGGTGACCGGACCCGGGGCAAGGCCTGCCGTCACCACCTCCACGCCGGCGCGGCGCAGCAGGTCGACGATGGTCACTGCCTCGATCTCCTCGAAGCCCTCCGCCAGCGGCACCAGCACCCGGGACATGGCAGGCTCAGTTTCCGAGCTGCTCGGCGGCGACGACGTCCGTCCGGATGCCGATGCCGCGGCCCAGCAGCGCCGCAAGCGCGGATGCCAGCTGCGCGTCCTCGCCGTCGGGACCGCGCTCGACCACCACGTCGGGCGCCACGCCACGGGCGTGGATGGACATGCCGGAAGGCGTGTAATAGCGGGAGGTCGTCAGCTTGATCGCATGGCCTTCCGACAGCGGAATGATGGTCTGCACGGAGCCCTTGCCAAAGGTCGGGGTGCCGATGATCGTGGCGCGACGATGATCCTTGAGCGCGCCTGCAACGATTTCGGAGGCGGATGCGGAACCCTTGTTCACCAGCACGGCCAGCGGTGCACCATGGAGCACATCGCCGGGCGTTGCATTTACCCTGAAGCGCGCATCCGGCATACGCCCTTCCGCGGACACGATCAGCCCCCTGTCGAGGAACGCGTCCGCGACGGCGATCGCCGAATCAAGCACGCCGCCCGGGTTGTTCCGCAAATCCAGGACGAGGCCTGCAAGCGGCCGGCCGGCCTGTCGCTCGAGATCAACCAGGGCGCTGCGCAGGTCCTGGGCGGTGGCGTCCGTGAAATGGCTGATGCGCACATAGCCATCGCCCGCCTCGAGAAGCTCCGCGCGCACGCTTTGCACCTCGATCTGGCCCCGGTCCAGCTCGATCACGAGGGGGTCGCCCAGCCCGTCCCGCCGGATCACGAGCGCCACCGGCGTCCCCTCCGGCCCCCGCATGCGGCCAACCGTCTCTTCCAGGTCGGTCGCGTCCACGGGCAGGCCGTCGACCGACAAGATGATGTCGCCAGCGCGTATACCGGCCCTCAAGGCAGGGCTGCCGTCGATGGGCGCGACGACCACGACCTGGCCGTCCTGGACGCCGACGTCGATGCCGATGCCCGAGTACCTGCCGCTGGTGCTGATGCGGATGTCCTGGAACTCGGCCGGAGCGAGGAAGGCCGAGTGCGGATCGAGATCTGCGATCATGCCGCGTATGGCCGCCGCGATGAGGTCATGATCATCAACGCGATCCACGTAGTCACGCTTCACGCGCTCGATGACTTCGGCAAGCAGGCGGGCCTCCTCCCAGGGCAGCGACTCCGCCGCAGCTCGCTTTTCCGCCAGCACGGCGGGGGCCATGGAAATGGATACTCCCAGCGCCGCGCCCAGCAGCACGGCGAGCAATCCGCGGAGTATCAATGGCTTCATGAGATGGCCCGGGCAGCTTCCAACGGCTGAAAGTAACAGAAATCAACGCCGTGGCGGCGTGCGAGGGCCAGGGAAGGCGCCGACCCCCAAGCCACGCCGTTACGGGCCCACAGTCCACGCGATCCGCCGCATAGGTCATGTATTTTGTATACGCAATGCATGCTCAGCATTGTTTTACATTATTTTTTATGCAGCTGGTTTGAGAACCATGGGGCGGGGTTCTCAGCCTTGGTGCCACTACGAATCTCGAAATAGAGCCCGGACTGGTCCCGCCCACCGCTGTCACCGACCTGCCCCAGCACCTGCCCCGCCGAGACCCAGTCGCCCACCGCGCTGAACAGCACCTCGTTGTGCGCGTACAGGCTCATGTACCCATCGCCATGCTCCAGCACGAGCAGCAGTCCGAGCCCGGCCAGCCAGTCCGCGTATGCCACGCGGCCGTGCCATACGGCCTTGACCTCGGCACCGCGGTCCGCGGCGATCAACACGCCGTTCGACCGCGGACCCTCCCCGCGGCGCGCGCCGAAATCGCGCGCCAGGACGCCCTGCACCGGCCAGGTGAGGCGCCCGCGCTGGGTGGAGAACGGCGCGGAATCCGACACTGGCAGATCGGCAACCGCGGCGCGCAACTCCTCGATCAGCTGCTCAAGAGCGGCCGCTTCCTCGCGCAGTCGCTCAGCTTCGCGGCCGCGGCGGGCAAGATCCGCATCGAGCTGCGAGACGGTCCGGGCACGCGTCGCGCGCGCCTCATCCAGCGCCGCGACCGCCTCCGCCTGGCGGGCCTCGGCCGCCGCCAGGCGCGCACCCTCGGCCTCGAGCCGGCGACTGACGTCGGCGAGCTCGGCGAGCCGCTCACGCAACAGGGCGACCCGGCCGGCGCGTTCGCGCGCCACGTAGCCGTACCAGGTCAGCATGCGACCGAGCCTGGCCGGATCCTGCTGGCTGAGCATGAGTTTCAGCCGCGGCTCGCCGCCAGCCATCCACGCCGCGCGGAGTTCAGCGGCAAGTGCCGCGGAATCCGCCTCCAGTCCCGCCGCCAGCGTCGCGCGTTGCGCGGCGAGCACGTCCCTGCGCGACGCCACGGCGAGCCGCTCGCGTCGCGTGTCCTCGAGCGCGCGGGACTGGCGCGCGACCGCAGTCTCCGCCTCGCGCAGCGCCCTGGACTCCTGGTCGCGTTGCTGCGCCGCCTGCCGCTGCGCCCGCTCTATGGCCGATATCCTCGCCTTGAGGGCCTCCAGCTCGTGCTCGGCCCCGGTATCCTGGGCGCCCGCAACGCCTGCCGCGTGCCCGATGAGCACGACGAACAGGGCGGCCAGGCATGCAAGTATCTTGGGGCTCACGGTGGGCCGAGTTTAGGGGATGGAAGAAATCGGGCAAGACCACGCGCCTTAATGGGTATAATTGCGGGCTTGCGTCCGCGGACAGGGGCCCCATGGATTCCATAATCGAGTACGCCGGCAGCCACCCGTTCCTGTTCGGTGGAATGCTGCTGATGTTTGCCATCGTCTTCGCCTACGAGATGCGCGCCGCGCGTCGCAAGGGCGTCGATATCACGCCCGCCGAGGCGGTTGCCATGATCAATGGCGGCGCGCAGCCGGTCGACATACGCGCGAGCGCGCAGTTCGAGAAGGGGCACCTGCTGGATGCCCGCAACGTTCCGCTGGCCGATTTCGAACAGCACATGCCCGTGATGGAGAAGCTCAAGGAACGCGGCATCCTCATCTACTGCGAGAGTGGCACGACCTCGATCAAGGCTGTCGAAAAGCTCAAAACGCACGGCATCGCCAACGTCAGGAGCCTGCGCGGGGGGCTGACCGCCTGGCGCGGCGAGAACCTGCCCGTCTTCGCGGGCCGCAAGAGCCGCAAGAAGGACGCCTCGTGACCACGCCCGTGCTGGTCTACGCTTCCCGCTATTGCGGCTGGTGCACGCGCGCCCTTGCCCTGCTCGAGGGCAAGGGCGTATCCCCGGAAGTCATCATCGTGGACACGGACAGGTCGCTCCACCACGAGATGGAAGAGCGCAGCGGCCGACGCACGGTGCCCCAGATTTTCGTCGCCGAGCGCCATATCGGCGGCTTCGACGATCTCCGCGCGCTGGACGCGACCGGACAGCTGGACGAACTGCTCGGCAGCGGGCAGAAAGCGCCCGATAACACCAAAACCTACGCTTGAATCAAGGAGAAATCATGGCCGAGCAGAAAACCGATGGCATCGACGCGAACCGCATCACTGTGGGCCTGCAGCGCGTCTACCTGAAGGATAGTTCCTTTGAGGCGCCCAACAGCCCCGCCATCTTCACCGGCGAGTGGCAGCCCACGGTGCAATTGAGCATCAATACCGCGGCCAATGACCTTGGCAATGGCGCGGTTGAGGCCGTGCTCAGCGTCACGGTCGAGGCCAAGCAGGGCGACAAGACTGCATTCCTGATCGAGGTGCAGCAGGCGGGCCTGTTCATCCTGCAGGGGCTAGAGCCCAACGACCTGCAGCGTGCGGTGATGATTTTCTGTCCCCAGCAGCTCTACCCGTATGCGCGCGAAGTGGTGGCGGATCTCTCCGGCAAGGGCGGTTTCCCCGCGTTGCAGCTCCAGCCCGTGAACTTCGAGGCGATCGCCGCCGAGGCGGCCCGGCGGCAGCAGGCGGAACAGGAAGGGCAGGCCCCGGGAGCCGAGGCCGACGGCCAGGCGCCGGAGGCGGCCCAGTAGCACTGGAGTGAATCACGCGACGCCCGGCGAGGCGATTGCCGTAGTGGGCGCGGGCTCCTGGGGCACCGCGCTTGCCATCCAGTTCGCACGCAGCGGGCGCCCGACGCTGCTCTGGGGCCGCGCGGAGGATGATCCGGCGGAGATGCAGCGGGCGCGCGAGAATGCGCGCTATCTTCCGGGCGCGAAGTTCCCCGACAGCCTGCGCGCCGAACCTGATCTCGAGCGCTTGCTGGCCGAGGCGCCGATCGTGGTCATCGCCGTGCCGAGCCATGCGTTCCGCGCGGTGCTGACGCAGATGAAGCCGCTGCTGCGGCCAGATACCCGGCTCGCGTGGGCAACAAAGGGTTTCGAACTGGAGACCGGCATGCTGCCCCACCAGGTCGCCCGCCAGGTGCTCGGCCCCGACACCGCCATGGCTGTGCTGTCCGGCCCGACCTTCGCCCGCGAGGTCGGGATGGGGCTGCCCACCGCGATGACGGTGGCGGCGAACGACGAGGACTACGCCCGCGAACTCGCCGGGAACCTCTCGGGCGATTCCTTCCGCGCCTACACCTCGACCGACATTATCGGCGTCGAGGTGGGCGGCGCCGTCAAGAACGTCCTCGCGATCGGCGCGGGCATCTGCGATGGCCTCGGTTTCGGCGCCAATACGCGGGTCGCGCTGATCACGCGCGGGCTGGTCGAGATGACTCGCCTCGGCATCGCGCTCGGCGCGCAGCCGGCGACCTTCATGGGCCTCGCAGGCATGGGCGACCTGGTGCTGACGTGCACCGACGACCAGTCCCGCAACCGGCGCATGGGCCTTGCACTCGCGGCCGGCAAGTCGGTCAAGGAAGCTGAGCAGGAAATCCGGCAGGTCGTCGAGGGCGTGCTGGCCGCCGGGGCCGTGCGGCGCGTCGCTGCCGTGGCGGAAGTCGAGATGCCGATTTGTGAACAGATTTACCGCATTCTCTACGAGGGCGCGGACCCGCAGGCCGCGGTAATCGCGCTGATGAAGCGCGAGCTCAAGTCGGAGTTTGCCCCGGGGGGCTGACGATGCCGGCGGCGCCGCCGTAGTCCTGCTGCCGCCAGGCCTCGTAGACCGCCACCGCCACCGCGTTCGACAGGTTCAGGCTCCGGTTGCCGGGGCGCATCGGGATCGTGAGGCGTTGCTCCGCCGGCGCCCGGTCGATGATGTGCGCCGGCAGCCCCCGCGTCTCCGGCCCGAACAGCAGCGCATCGCCCGGTGCGAACCTCGCCGTCGCGAAGTTTTGCCGCCCCCGCGCGGAGAAGGTCCATAGTCTTGGCTGGCCGAGGGCAGCGAGGCATGCGTCGAGATCGGCAAACTCCCGCACGGTCGCAAACTCGTGGTAGTCGAGCCCTGCCCGTCGCAACCGCGGCTCATCCAGCGCGAATCCCAGCGGTCCCACCAGCGACAGCAGGGCGCCGGTATTCGCGCAGAGGCGTATGATATTGCCGGTGTTGGGCGGGATCTCCGGCTGCCAGAGGATCACGTGGAACATATCAGCTGACGGGAGCAGGCATGACGGTTACGACGGACACGAATCCCCTGGCACTGGATTTCTGCGGCATGCAATTCGCCTCGCCCATCGTGCTGCTTTCGGGCTGCGTGGGATTCGGCGAAGAGTACACGCGGGTAGCGGGCTTCTCCAATCGCGAGGCCGGCGCGATCGTGCTGAAGGGCACGACCGGCGCGGCGCGCCTCGGCAATCCGCCGCACCGCGTGTACGAAACGCCCCAGGGCATGCTCAACGCGATCGGGCTGCAGAACCCCGGCGCCGTTTCGGTGGTGCGCGACATCCTGCCGACGCTCGATTTCTCGGAAACCCGCTTTCTGGCGAACGTCAGCGGCTCGACCATCGAGGAGTACGTTGAAGTCACGCGCCTGTTCGACGACTCGCCGATCGACGGCATCGAGATCAACATCTCGTGCCCGAACGTCAAGGAGGGGGGCGTGGCGTTCGGCAATTATCCCGACATGTCCGCCAAGGTCGTGGAAGCCTGCCGCCGCGTCACTTCAAAGCCGCTGATCACCAAGCTCTCACCGAACCAGACCGATATCCAGGAGAACGCGCGGCGCTGCATCGAGGCCGGCACGGACGGTTTTGCGGTCATCAATACGGTGATGGGCATGGCGGTGGATGCGGAACGCCGCGCGCCGATCATAGGCAACGTCCAGGGCGGACTCTCGGGGCCGGCCATCAAGCCCATAGCCCTCCTCAAGGTCCACCAGGTCCACCAGGTCGCCAGGCGCCACGGTGTCCCGATCATCGGCCAGGGGGGCATCGTCAATGCCCGCGACGCCCTGGAGTTCATCATCGCCGGCGCCTCCGCGGTAGGGATCGGCACCGCGCTGTTCTACGACCCGCTGGTCTGTCGCAAGATCAACGATGGAATCCGCGAGTACCTCGCGCGCCACGGCTTCGCCTCGGTGCAGGATCTCGTCGGCACGCTGCGCCTGCCAGGCGACGCTACCGCCCCCCGCATCGCCAATATTTCCTAACCAGACCGGCCGGAGCGTCGCCATGAGCATGTTCGCCGAACTGCACCCCGTCGTGCTGACGATGGCTATTTTCTTCGCGCGCATTCTCGACGTCTCGCTCGGCACGGTGCGGACCATCGTGGTGTTCAGGGGCCACCGGCTGCTGGCGGCGGTGATCGGCTTTTTCGAGATCGTGATCTGGGTGATTGCCGCGGGACAGGTCCTGCAGAACCTCGATGCCTGGTACCTGATCGTCGCATACGCCGGCGGCTTCGGCGCCGGCAACTACATCGGCATTTGGCTCGAGGCCAAGCTCGCGATCGGCCGCGAGATGGTCAGCGCAATCTCTTTTCGTGCCGACGGCGGCCTCGCGCGGCTGCTGCGGGAACGCGGATTTCGCGCCATCGACGTGGATGCCGACATGGGGCGCGGCCCGGCCGTGGACCTCGTCATCACGGTGACCCGGCGACGGCGTGTCCCGGAACTGCTGCAGACCATCCTTGAGGCCGATCCCGAGGCCCAGTACTCGATCAGTGACATCAAGATGGCCCACGAGGGCTTCGACCCGACGATGCTGGGCCCCAGGGCCACCCTCGGCGGCGGTTGGCGCTCGATCATGAAGCGCAAGTAGGCCCGGACCCGGGTAACGCAGTAGGGTGGCCATGACGGCCCGGCGGCGCTAGAGGTCGTCGAGCCCCAGCTCGCGGATCTTGCGCGCGAGCGTGTTGCGCCCCCAGCCGAGCAGGCGCGCGGCGTCCTGGCGCCGGCCACCCGACCGCGCCAGCGCGACCCGGATCAACGTCTGCTCAAATTCCGGCAGCGCCGCTTCGAGCAGCGGGCCGCCGCCCGCATCAAGGCATTGCTCGGCCCAGGCGGCGAGCCCATCGCTCCAGCCCCCGAGGCGTGACACGCGCTCGTCGCCGCCGAATTCGACCGGCAGATCCGAACGGCGGATCTCGCGCCCGGGCGCAACCACCGTCAGGCGCCGGCAGGTATTGACCAGCTGGCGCACGTTCCCCGGCCACTCGAACGCGCTCAGCCGGGCCAGCACCTCCGGGGACATCGTCTTCGGCGGGACGGTCAGCTCATCGGCTGCCTTGCGCAGGTAGTGATCGAGCAAGAGCGCGACGTCTTCCCGTCGCTCCCGGAGCGGCGGAATGGTGATCCGCATGACGTTCAGGCGATGGAACAGGTCCTCCCGGAATCGTCCTTCCTCGACGCCCCTGGCGAGATCCTGGTTGGTTGCCGCGATGACGCGGACGTCGACACGCACGGGAACCTGCCCACCCACCCGATAGAACTCACCCTCCGCAAGCACGCGCAGCAGCCGGGTCTGCAAGGCTGCGGACATGTCGCCGATCTCGTCGAGGAACAGGGTGCCGCCGTCGGCCTGCTCGAACCGCCCCGTGCGGCGCGCCTCGGCGCCAGTGAATGCGCCTCTCTCGTGCCCGAAGAGCTCGGACTCGAGCAGCTCGGCGGGAATCGCCGCCGTGTTCAGCGCCACGAACGGCCGCTTGGCGCGCGGGCTGTGCTGGTGGAGGGCGCGCGCGACCAGCTCCTTGCCGGTGCCGGATTCCCCGGTGATCAGCACCGTCATGCTCGAGCCAGAGAGCCGGCCGATGGCGCGGAACACGTCCTGCATCGCTGCGGCCTGGCCGATCAGGCTGGGCAACTGCGGCCGCGGCGGCTCTTCCCGCGTGCTGGCCTGGTCAGCGGCGGCGCGCCGCACGAGCTCAACGGCATGGTCCACGTCAAAGGGTTTCGGCAGATACTCGAAGGCGCCGCCCTGGTAGGCCGCCACGGCGCTGTCGAGGTCGGAGTGCGCGGTGATGACGATCACCGGCAGACCGGGCCAGTCGATTTTCAGCCGCGCAAGGAGGGCGAGCCCATCGGGGCCAGGCATCCGGATATCTGTGACGAGCACATTCGGGCGCCCGTGAGCGAGGGCATCGAGGGCCGGGGACGCGCTGTCGAAGCCGCGGCAGGAGAGTCCCGCCTGCTCCATGGCGCGCTCCAGCACCCAGCGGATGCCCGCGTCGTCATCGACGATCCAGACCTCGAGGGGATCGCGCGTCAAGCCAAATCCTCCGTGATGGGGAACAGCATCCGGAACACCGTCCGCCCGGGGCGACTCGAGTACTCGATCAGGCCATCATGGCGGCTGACAAGCTCCTGCGCGACGGCGAGGCCGAGCCCGCTGCCGCCCGGCCGCCCGGTGACCAGTGGATAGAACAGGGTCTCGCGCAGCTCCTCCGGCACCCCCGGGCCGTTGTCCTCGATCTCGATGCAGGCCACCAGCCTGCAGCGACGAATGCCGACCATGTCGTTGGTGACCACGCGCGTCCGCAGAATGATCCGGCCCCGCCCCTCCAGCACGTTGAGGGCATTGCGCGCCAGGTTCAGCATGGCCTGGATGACAAGGTCGCGGTCAAGCTGTGTGGCCGGCAGGCTCGGATCATAGTCCCGCTCCACGCGGATGCCGGAACCGCCTTCCGCAACGATCAGCTGGCGGACGTGCTCGAGCAATTCATGGATGTTCAACAGGTCCATCGCCGGCGGACGTGCCGGCCCGAGCAGCGAGGTGGTCAGGCCCACGAGCCGGTCGGTCTCGCGGATGATCAGGCGGGTGTAATCCTTCTGTGCCGGCGACTCGAGCTGCCGCTCGAGCAACTGCGCGGCGCCGCGAATCCCGCCGAGCGGATTGCGCAGCTCGTGCGCGAGCTGCCGGACCATGCTGCGGCTCGCCTCCAGCTGGGCCAGCAACGCCTTTTCCCGGTCCATCCGCAGGCGGCGGCTGGCATCAGACATCTCGAGCAACACCTCGCGCCCGCCGTTGGCAGCCTCGGAGACCGACAGCACGCAATCAAGCGCGAGCCCGGGCTCGCCTTCGAGGGGCGCCGCGACCAGGACCTCGCGTCGCGAAAAATCCCGGCCGGTCTCCCGGACCCGTTCCAGCAGAGGCCTGAGCACGTCGAGCCCTGGCACCACGTCCAGGAGCGGACGTCCCGTGAGCTGCTGCCGACTGACCCCGAGCAATTGCTCGGCGGCGGGGTTCGCGTAATGGACCTCGAGGCCGGCATCGAGGACGATGACGCCGGTCGCAAGGTCCTCGAGATACTCGCCGCGCGGCAGCGTGGCCGTGATCTCAGCCGCCACCCGGGCGGGGCCGGCTGGGGTTGAGCACCGAGGTCTGCTGGACATAGAAGGTGACGGTCGCGCTCGATACGAGTTCGCGCCCTCGCTCGTCGACGACCGATGCGCGAAGCTGCCGCTCGCCGCGGAAAACTTCGCCGATCGTGAACTGGCTGGGGCCCTGGGGCACGCCCGCCACCTGGTTGCCATCGAGGAATATGCGCAACTGGTGGCCGTTCGCGAGTTGCGGCTCGATCGCCAGCTCAACGTTGAGCTCGCCACCGATGTTCCAGAGAGTCTCGCCTTCCGCCGGGGAAACGATGCTCAACCGGGTGTACGGGGCGCCCGGATCGCGCGGCTGTTCCGACTCATCGGGGCGCGGCGCCGGGATCGCCGGCGGAGTGTAAGACTGCGCCGGCGCGATATCCACGCGTTCCGCCCCGGGGTGCGGCCGGTCGGAATAGTGCACGACACCACTGGCGTCAACCCAGCGCCACATCTGGCCGGCGGCCGCGCCAGCAGCGAAAACCAACAGCAACAGCATCCAAATCCAGCGCATCGGGCTTCTCCCGCGACGGTACAGGACCCTAGCATAGCGGCCGCGGAGGCCCACTGACAAAAAGCGGGCGGCGGGAATGACCCCGCCGCCCGAAACGCGTCCTCCAGACTCGTCAGACGCTGTAGTACATGTCGAACTCGACCGGGTGCGTCGTCATGCGCAGACGCGTCACGTCGGCCATCTTCAGCTTGATGTAGGCATCGATCAGGTCGTCGGTGAACACCCCGCCCGCCGTCAGGAAGGCGCGGTCCTTGTCGAGGGCGGTGAGCGCTTCCTCGAGGGAATAGCAAACCTCGGGGATGCTCTTCGACTCCTCGGCAGGCAGGTCGTAAAGATCCTTGTCCATCGGGTCGCCCGGGTGGATCCGGTTCTGGATGCCGTCGAGGCCGGCCATCATCATCGCGGCAAACGCGAAGTAGGGATTGGCGGTGGAATCGGGGAACCGCACCTCGATGCGGCGGCCCTTCGGGTTCGGGATATAGGGGATGCGGATCGACGCCGAGCGATTGCGCGCTGAATAGGCCAGCTTGACCGGCGCTTCGAACCCTGGGACCAGGCGCTTGTAGCTGTTGGTCGACGGGTTCGTGAAAGCGTTGAGCGCGCGCGCATGCTTGATGATGCCGCCGATGTAATAGAGGGCAAGCTCCGACAGGCCGCCGTACTCCTCGCCAGTGAACAGGTTCTTGCCGTCCTTGGCCAGCGACAGGTGAACGTGCATGCCGTTGCCGTTGTCGCCGACCAGCGGCTTGGGCATGAAGGTCGCGGTCTTGCCGTAACCCTGGGCCACGTTCCACACGACGTACTTGAGCTTCTGTACCTCGTCGGCCTTCTTGACCAGCGAGCCGAACGCCACGCCGATCTCGCACTGGCCCGCGGTCGCCACTTCGTGGTGATGGACCTCTGGATCCAGCCCGATGTCCTCGAGCACCAGGCACATGGCGGAGCGGATGTCATGCAGCGAGTCCACCGGGGGGACAGGGAAATAGCCGCCCTTGATGGTCGGCCGATGACCGAAGTTACCGTCCGCGTACACTTTTTCCGAGTTCCAGCCGGCCTCGGACGAGTCGATCTGGTAGGAGACGCCCTTCATCTCCGAGCTCCAGCGAACGTCGTCGAAGATGAAGAACTCGTTCTCCGGGCCGAAGTAGGCAACATCCGCGATCCCGGTGGACTTCAGGTAAGCCTCGGCCCGGTGCGCGAGCGAGCGCGGGTCGCGCGCATAACCCTGCATCGTGGACGGCTCGACGACATCGCAGGTGATGTTGATCGTCGTGTCTTCCGAGAACGGGTCGACCACCGCGGTGGCGGGGTCCGGCATCAGGATCATGTCGGACTCGTTGATGGTCTTCCATCCCGCGATGGACGAACCATCGAACATCTTGCCTTCCTCGAACAGGTCGTCATCGACCTTGCTGGCAGGAAGGGTCACATGCTGCTCCTTGCCCTTGGTATCGGTGAAACGCAGGTCCACGAAGGCGGCCTCCTTTTCACGCATGAGCTCGAGCACGTCTTTGGCTTTCATCAGGTCATTCCTCCGAGTCTGGATACGATGGGGGCCCGCCTCCCCGGACTGTATGCCGGAGTTCAGCGGGCAACGAGAAACTGGTCGTAATGCTGCAATGCAGGAACCATGCCAGCGGCGCCTCCGCCGCGGCCACAAGGATTTTCGAGGCCCCGGCCCGCTCGACGGGCCGGGCACTGCCCCAAGGTGGTGCGCGGCGCTCGCCCCTTGCACCAGAATAGACCGCGACGAGGCATCGTGGGGCTGAGTTATACTTGCGCGCCCTTCCAGTACGGTAACAGCCATGCGTTCCGCGGACATCGGCTCGGCGCCGGCCACCTTCCAGGACTTGCTGCTCGAACTGCAACGCTACTGGGCCGCAGCCGGCTGCGTCCTCATGCAGCCGCTGGACCTCGAGGTGGGCGCGGGAACGTTTCATCCGGCGACGTTCCTCCGCGCGATCGGTCCCGAGCCCTGGAGCGCCGCCTACGTGCAGCCTTGCCGCCGGCCCACCGACGGCCGCTACGGCGACAATCCCTTCCGCCTCCAGCACTACTACCAGTTCCAGGTCGTCATCAAGCCGTCGCCCCTCGAGATCCAGGAACTTTATCTCGACTCCCTGCGCGCCGTGGGGATCGATCCGCGCGTGCATGACATCCGCTTCGTCGAGGACAACTGGGAGTCGCCCACGCTGGGCGCCTGGGGCCTGGGCTGGGAGGTGTGGCTGAACGGGATGGAGATCACCCAGTTCACGTATTTCCAGCAGGTGGGCGGGCTGGACTGCCGGCCGGTGACGGGCGAGATCACCTATGGCCTGGAGCGGATCGCGATGTACCTGCAGGGCGTCGACAGCGTATTTGACCTCTGCTGGTCGGACGGGCCCCTCGGCCGGGTCAGTTACGGCGACGTCTATCACCAGAACGAGGTGGAGATGTCCACCTACAACTTCGAACAGGCCGACGTGGCCGTGTTGTTTCGCCATTTCGATGAGCATGAGGCCGCCTGCGTGAGCCTGCTGGCCAAGGGGCTGGCCCTGCCGGCCTACGAGCAGGTGCTGAAGGCGTCGCACGTGTTCAACCTGCTGGACGCGCGCCGGGCGATCTCCGTGACCGAGCGCCAGCGCTTCATTCTCCGCGTCCGCACGCTGGCGCGCAGCGTCGCCGAGGCCTATTACGCGAGCCGCGAGGCGCTCGGCTTCCCCATGCTGCAACAGGCGGCAGAGGCTTTCCATGGCTGAGCGCGCCGATTTCCTGGTCGAGCTCGGCACCGAGGAGCTGCCGCCCAAGGCGCTGCCGGCGCTCGCGGCTGCATTTCGCGACGGCCTGGTGGCACGCCTTGCCGAGGCGCGCCTCGGTCATGGCGAAGTGGAGTCGTTCGCGACGCCCCGGCGCCTCGCCATCAAGGTGCGGCGGCTCGAGACGCGGCAGGCCGACCAGGATGTCGTGCTGCGCGGTCCGCCGGCCAGCGTCGCGCGCGTCGAAGGCGCGTGGACGAAGGCCGCCGAAAAGTTCGCTGCCTCGGCCGGGGTCGCGCTGGATGCGCTCGTCGAACAGGCGGAAGGGAAGGGTGTTTACGTCTTCGCGCACAAGTCCGAGGCCGGCGCGCAGGCGGTGACGCTGTTGCCGAAGTTGGTTGAGAGCGCGCTCGCCGCCCTGCCGGTGCCCCGCAGAATGCGCTGGGGCGCGGGGGACGCTGAATTCGTGCGGCCGGTGCACTGGCTGGTGATGTTGCTGGGTACAGACATCGTTCCCTGCACCCTGTTCGGCGTCGCCTCCGGCCGGGCGAGCCGCGGCCACCGTTTCATGGCCCCGCGTCCGGTCGAGCTGGCGGGCCCGGCGGATTATCCGGAGCAGCTGGAGCGCGAGGGCTTCGTCGTCGCGGCATTCGAGGCCCGCCGCGAGCGTATCCGGGCGCAGGCGGAGACCGCCGCCAGCGAGGATGGCGGGCGGCTGATGCTCGACCCCGCGCTGCTGGATGAGGTGACCGCGCTGGTCGAGTGGCCGGTGCCGGTCGCGGGCGAATTCGAGCAGCGCTTCCTCGAGCTCCCGGAGGAGGTGCTGATCGCGACGCTGCAGGATCACCAGCGTTACTTCCCGATTCGCGACCCGGATGGTCGCCTGGCGGCGCGCTTCATCACCATCAGCAACCTCGACAGCCCGTCGCCCGAGATGATCCGCCGCGGCAACGAACGCGTCGTGCGGCCGCGTCTCGCGGATGCCGCATTTTTCTGGGCACAGGATCGGCGCACGCCCCTGGCCGCGCGTGCGGAGCTGCTCCACGGCGTGGTGTTCCAGAAGAAGCTCGGCAGCATCGGGGCAAAGAGCGCCCGTGTCGGTTTGCTGGCCGCGCGCATCGCCGCGCTGCTCGGCACCGATACGACATACGCGAAGCAGGCCGCCGCGCTCGCCAAGTGTGACCTCGTAACCTCGATGGTCGGCGAGTTTCCCGAGCTGCAGGGAATCATGGGCCGATACTACGCGCTTGCGGACGGTGCGCCCGGCGAAGTCGCAACGGCTATCGAGGAGCAGTACCTGCCCCGCTTCGCGGGCGATCGGCTGCCGGCGACGCCGACCGGACAGGTGCTGGCGCTGGCGGACAAGCTCGACACGATCGCCGGCGCGTTCGTCATCGGGCAGCGCCCGACGGGGAACCGCGACCCGTTCGGCATCAGGCGCGCGGCCCTGGGCGCGATCAGGATTCTCATCGAGTGCGAACTTGACCTCGATGTGCCGATGCTGGTCGCGGAGGCGGTCGCCGCGCAGCCAGTCGACAGCGAGGGGGACACGGCGGCCGAGATCGTCGCGTTCATGTTTGAGCGGCTGCGCGGCTACTATCTGGACGGCGCCGGAGCGATCGTCGCTCAGCACGACACGTTCGAGGCCGTGCTTGCGCGCCAGCCGGCGTCACTGGTCGATTTTCACCAGCGCCTCGTCGCAGTGCTCGAGTTTACGCGGCTCGATGCGGCGGCGGCGCTCGCAGCGGCGAACAAACGCATCGGGAACATCCTGCGGCAAGGCGATGCGGCTGCCCGCGGCACGGTGCATCCGGCCTTGTTGCAGCACCCATCGGAACGGGCCCTGCACGAGCAGGTGCAGCGCCTCGTCGCGGAGGTCGGGCCGCTGGTGGCGGCACGCCGCTACCAGGAAGGCCTCGTGAAGCTGGCGACGCTGCGGGACGCAGTCGACCAGTTCTTCGCAGACGTGCTCGTGATGGACCCTGACCCGCAGTTGCGTGATAACCGTCTCGCGTTACTCGCCGGCCTGCGGGCGCTGTTCATGGGCATCGCAGACGTGTCGAGGCTCGGCGCGCCGACCGCCTGAATGGGAACATCCTCGTTGATCTGGCTGCGCTCGTTGCTCTTCACCGTGTTCATGTTTTTCTCGACGGCCGCGTTCGCGCTTGCCGTGGCGCTGGTGGGGCCGTTCGGCCACCGGGCCTGTTACCCCGTCGCCCGCCGGTGGGCCATCGTGAACCTGTGCGTGCTCGACAAGCTCTGCGGCTTGCGTTTCAGGGTCGAGGGCACCGAGCACATCCCGTCGGAGGCCTGCGTCCTCTACTGGAAGCACGAGTCAGTATTCGAGACGATGGCCGGCGCCGTGATCTTTCCCCCCCAGACCTGGGTCATAAAGCGCGAGCTGATGTGGCTGCCATTTTTCGGCTGGGGCATGGCGTTCATGCGGCCAATCGCCATCAATCGCAGCGCCGGACGCAGCGCCGTGAAGCAGGTGATGTCACAGGGCCAGCAACGACTCGCCGAAGGGTTGTGCATCGTCATCTACCCGGAGGGCACACGCGTCCTTCCCGGCCAGGCGCGCCGTTTCGGCATCAGCGGTGCCGCGCTCGCCAAAGTCACGGGCAGGCCGCTCGTCCCGGTGGCGCACAACGCCGGCGATTTCTGGCCGCGGCGCAGCTTTCTGAAACAGCCCGGTACGATCCGCGTCGTTATCGGCGCCCCGATCGACACGGCCGATCTCAGCCCGGAAGAGATCACCACCCGCGCGCGCGACTGGATCGCGGCCACGGTAGACCGCATCAGCCCGGGTCGATCAGCCGCCTGATCTGTTTCCCGCCGAAAGCTTTATAAAACATGGACTCAGGGCGCTTCTGTATTCACAATACAGAGTACTGCGGCGGTGCCCGGCGGCCGCGCAAGTACGGAAAAAGGGCCCAACACTAGCTATATGCGGCTATATGCGCCGAAAGGCTGTACGGAATCAGTTTGCCCGTCCCGAGGTCATCCGTAAATCAGAATGCGCGGCGTGGCAGGGGCAGTCAGCACACGGGGAGGACTGATCGAGAAGAGGCGCCGACGCCAGCCGAACGCCGCGCGGCGATGACCTGGGCGCAGCGCCTCAAGCGGGTGTTCGGCATCGACATGCAGACCTGCGCGGCCTGCGGCGGGGCAGTGCGGATCATCGCCTGCATCGAGGATCCGGAGGTCATCGAGAAGATCCTCGCCCACCTGGATAAAAAGACCACTGAATCACCAGGATGGCCCCCGCCATGCCGGGCGCCGCCGCAGCGCGGCTTGTTCGATTAACCGGGATGACCCCGCGACGACTCTCCGCAGACTGCGCCGACGATGGTGCGGCCACGATGCCCGCTGGGCGGGTGGCAGGGGTGGGCGTGAAAAGTGCGCAGACGAGCCTGTCGCAGCGGCGCATGCGGACGCCGTGGTACCACTCAGCGGCGATCAGTGCACTGCAGCGAACGCTGCACGCAGGTGCCCGCGTCGGTGAGGAGCGGGTGCCAGCCAGCGAAAAGGTGGGCGCTCTCAACCGGTCGATGCTCCAAGTGCAGGCGTGAACGGGTGCCGGAGCCTCGAAGCTCCGGCACCTGGCCCCGACAACGCGTGCCCCGAACGCCGAACTAAGGCCTGTTCACACTATGCGGCTTGCAGTCGTCAGAAGTCGTAACTCAGCCCCGCATAAAAGTGCGCACCATTGAAGCCGAAGGGCGCCGAGCGCCGTGAGAACTGGAACACCCCCGGGGAATCCACTATCACGTTCCCATCGCCATCGATGATGCGGCCGCCACGGGCCTGGCCGATCGTGTTCCTGTCCGGCATCGTGTCGAAGATGTTGTAGCCGCCGACGCGGAACTGCACGCCATTGTCGAAAGCGTAGCGCAGCTGCAGGTCGACGAGCGTCTTGGCACTGTAGGTCTGGCGCTGGACCGAGGCCCCGACGCCCTCCTCTACCGTGTACTTGCCGAAGCGGTTCAATGCCACGGTAATGCCGAACGGCCCGCTGGCCCACGCCCCGGTAAAATTCACACGGTCCCGGGGCTGCCATTCTTCCAGGATCGACTGGTCCAGGCTCGGAAACACCAGTTCCGCGATCCCGGGCACATTGGCCAGCGCATCGGGCGGACGTACCGAGTCGACGCTGGTGTCGGTGTAGTTGGCCGCCAGCGACAGGCTGAGATCGCCGCCGTAGAGGTCCCGCGCATGCGTGACCACCAGGTCGACGCCCTGGGTCGTGGTATCCGCCGCGTTGAGGAAGAACTGCGCCGAATTTGCATTGGCCGAGGCGAGGGCTTCATCCAGGGCCGGGTCGAGCCCGGTGCCAATGGCGCCGCTGATGACGATACGGTCATCGATCTTGATGTTGTAGTAGTCGGCCGTAATGGTCCATGCGTCCGCCGGCAGCAGCACGAACCCGACGCTGAGATTCTGTGCCGTTTCTTCCTGCAACGCCGGGATCCCGATGGCCTGGGCGACTGCGCTGTCGTTACGGAACGTACCCCGTTCCTGCGGCACGCTTTCCCCGTTGATGGTTACGAACTGGGTGCTGGTCGAGTTGAAGAACTGCTGCTGCAATGAAGGCGCTCTGAAGCCGGTGCTGGCAGAGCCACGCAGGCGCAGTATTTCAGTGGCCTGGAATGACGCTGCCAGCTTGGCATTGAGCGTGCCGCCAAAGTCGCTGTAGTCCTCGAAACGGACTGCTCCGCTGAACAGCCAGCGCTCGATCGCGTCGTATTCCACGTCCACGTAAACGGCGTAAGAGTCGCGGCTCTCGTCCACCTGGTTCGCCGGCCGGAATCCCGGGAAAACCTGTATGCCCGCACCCCCTCGCGGCGCAGCCGGGGCCGCCACGTCGGGATTGAAATCGGCGTACGACACCAGTTCGCCTGGATTGAGTTCGTAGCTGTCATCCCGGTAGGAGACACCGAAGGCGACCGAGCCCCATGACATGTTCTTGAACAAATCGGCATCGACGGTGCTCTGCGTCAGGCGCAAATCTCCTGCGCGGGCGCTCGTCGGACTCGTGCCCGTGGCCGACACCATGGAGGCATTCAGTGAGTTGCTGATTAGAAACTCGAACTTGTTCTCTGCCCAGCCTGCCCCCACATCCCAGGTCCAGCCATCGCCAAATGCTCCGCGCAGGCCGGCATTGCCACTGAAATCCTTGATGTCGGTATTGATCAAGGGCAGGAAGCCATCAGGGTACAGACCGCGCCCTTCATTGACAGGCGTTCCGTCGAACATCAATCGCGGGTTCTGAGTGGCCGAGCCGGCATTCCGATAGAACCCGCCGGAGGTGTTGTCGCGCTGCGACCAGGTCAGGAAACTGTAGGCATCAACCCCGGCCGTGACGGGCACACCGATATTCACGACTGCGGACATCTGCTCGGAATCCGCATCCCCGATCCGGAAGTTCTGGCGCGGAAAGACGATTTCGCGGGGATCCGTAGTCTGCCTCGTGCCATCCGGCAACGCCTCACAGGTGCCGGCATAGATGCAGTCCCCGGCCAGCCCTGCCCGGTTGGTGCGATCCCGGTTGCGGTACTCCAGCGTCGCGTTCAGGTAGCCGCCCGCCCCCAGGCTGAAGCCCTGGTTGTAGCTGGTGATCCAGTTCGCGCCGTCACCTGCGGTGAACTGCCCCCACTGGCCGCGCACGCGCCCGCCCTCGTCATGGTCGTGCAGCACGATATTGATCACACCCGCGATCGCATCCGAGCCATATTGGGCTGCAGCACCGTCGCGCAGCACCTCGATACGCTTGATGGCGCTGGCCGGAATGGCGTTCATGTCTGTGCCGGCGGTACCTCGACCCACGGACTGGTTGGCATGGACCAGCGCGCTGCCGTGCCGCCGCTTGCCGTTGACCAGCACCAGCGTCTGGTCTGGTCCGAGGCCCCGCAGGGTAGCGGGGCGCAGAGCATCCGTGCCGTCGCTGATCGTGGAACTGGAAAAATTGAAGGACGGCGCGAGTGCCTGCAGCATGCGGCCGACCTCGACGTGTCCGGTCTCGCCCATGGCGGCCATGCTGAAAGAGTCGACGGGGACCGGAGATTCCAGCGCGGTTCGTCCTGGCGATCGTGTGCCGACGATGATGATCTCATCGACGATGTCCGGCCTGGCCGCTTCCTCTGTCTCTGCCCGCAAGTTACCAGCGGGCGACGCGAGCAATACGGCGGCGCACCCGAAAAAGAACGTCTGTTGGCGCATGGCACTTTCCTCCCAAGTACGAATCGAGTCCCCATAAGTCACGCAATATGCTGCAGGCGGACGCAGGTTTAGTTGCCGGCCGTCGCGCGCTGGCTGAGCTTATAACATTGCCGGTGGCAGCGCACATGGCGCGGCGTCCGCGCAGCATCGGCCGGTATCTGGAACGGCTGGCCCTTGCTGCGGCCTTCCTGCTCGTCACGGGAACGATGCTGCACGCGGTGCGCGGCTACGAGCAGACGCTCTCCGGGGGACGGATGGTGCTGGTGGAACTCGCGCCGGTCGATCCGCGCTCGCTCATGCAGGGCGATTACATGGCACTCGCCTTCGTGATCGATCGCGCGCTGGCTGAGCGGTGGTCCGATGCACGGGAGTTGGGCGAGGCGCCGCCGCGGTTTGCTTATCTGGCGCTCGACGCCGAGGGAGGCCGGCTAGGTGACGCTGCGGATACGCACTCGGGGCGGTATGCCGAGCATCGGCCCGAACGCGTTTTTCTTCCAGGAAGGCACGGCGGAGCGGGCGCGGTGGGGCGAGTTCCGCGTGTCTGCCGACGGCAAGGCCTTGCTCAGGCACTTGCGGGATGAAGCGCTCGAGCAGCTGGAGTGAGCCTGAACGATTGGGGCCGCGCGCCGGTGTCGCAGTATCGACTTTGTGCTGCGCCTTGGTTTGTGTTGCCGCTGACCATAGGCTGACCCAGCCAAGGAGATCGCTATGCCGCGCATCCAGCCTCGAGCATTCGTCCACGTGGTTTATCGGACGCGCAGGTTTGAAGAGATGCTTGCCTGGTACCAGGAAGTGTTCGATGCCAGGGTGCAGCAACAGAATGCGGTGCTGGCCTTTCTGACCTATGACGATGAACACCACCGCTTTGCCTTCGTGAACCTCGCCGTGCTGCAGCCCGAAGGCGAAGACACCGGCAAGCAGGGACTGATCGGCGTCGATCACGTCGCATACACTTATGCGTCCCTGGAGGACCTGTTCGGGAATTACGTCCACCTCCAGTCGAAGGGCATCGTGCCGTACTGGTGCGTCCACCACGGCATGACGATCTCCATGTATTACGCCGACCCGGACAGCAACCAGATGGAGTTCCAGGTCGATGTCTTCGACTCGGTCGAGGAGGGCAATGCCTTCATGTGCAGCCCGGCCAATACCGAGAACCCGGTTGGCGTCGAATACGACCCCGAAGACTGGCTCGCCCAGCTCCACGCCGGGGCCTCGTTTTCCCAGTTCCTTGTGCGCCAAGTACACGAGCCGGTCTCGCCGATCCGGGGTGCGCTGGGCGCGGCTATGTGAGGCGTCGTATACCGACGACTGGAAGACGCCTCTTCACCAATCCGCTTGCTCACCTGTATAGGTCCGAAACGTGCCGTTGTCGGCCGGCGCCAGGCGGTCAATCACACCGCGCATGCCGCGAACGGATTCGTCCACCTGCAACGGTGCCTGCGGGCCTCCCATATCGGTCTGTACCCAACCCGGGTGCAGCACGATGCAGATGAACCCTTCCGGGCCGAGCTCCGCAGCCAGCGACCTGGTAAACATGTTGAGCGCCGTTTTGCTCTCCCGGTAGCCGTAAAAACCGCCATCCTTGTTGTCAGCAATGCTGCTGAGATTGGTGGTGATGTTGACGATCCTGCGGAGTGTTCCCGCCCGCAGCTGCGGCAGCAGCGCGTGGGTAACCCGTACCGGGCCGATGGTATTTACCGCCAGGGCTTGTTCATAGGCATCGAAGTCGAGCTCTGCAAGCGTCCACATCAGCGGCTGTATGCCGGCATTGTTGATCAACAGGTCGATCGCTGTGCCCGCCAGGTCCTGCGCCAGCCGGTCGACACTGGAAGCATCCGTGACATCCAGTTGCACGACTTTCGCAG
>Ga0209498_1000018_pt1 | contig 93958 bp, 70 predicted proteins | sample WalLakDeSediment_FD_184131 | JGI IMG/M metagenome (GOLD analysis project Ga0209498, IMG submission 184131) | Lake sediment microbial communities from Walker lake, Nevada to study Microbial Dark Matter (Phase II) - Walker Lake 11/02/13 Deep... | ecosystem: Environmental > Aquatic > Freshwater >... | reverse complement strand
TCGGTGATCTTTTTCTCCGTTTCATACCTGCGCTGTATCTGTTTTTTTTGGATGCGCCGCGAAGAAAAGGCAAAGGCCAGCATGCCGGTATAGATGAGCAAGTAGTACAGGAAGTTCAGATAAAAAGCAGGGTTGGGGCCGTAGCTTAGCAAGTAGTGGTCGCGCCCTAACTGCAAACTGATCTTGGGTGGGGCGGTAGTGGATTCTTTTATGGTAAGCAGATAGGGATTGGTGGTGACCCAATCAATCTTAACACTTACTTGTTGTTTCATGCCCTGCCGGAACACATAAACTTTACTTTGGTTTGGGGAAACTGCAATCAACTCGTTGACTCCATCTCCATCAAAATCGAAGGATTTCTGAATGCTCAAAAATGATTCGGTGATGTGTTTTTTAAAATTTAATTGTTCATTGTAAAGAACGGTTCCAATCCATTGATTTGAGAAAACGTAGAGGGGGTTCCCATTTCTGTCGTATTGAAGGCTGCTGGTTCCTGCCTTAAGCCCTAAATCCTTAATCTCAACGATCTCTCCGCTTTCGCTGAAAGAATATACTTGAGAATTTCCTTCAACAGCATGGGCTTGTGTTATGCCCTTCAAATGAATTTCCCCATCTTTTTCAATAATAATAGGAACGAAACTCTGTGTTTTCCCGGGTATCTCAACTGGTTCAAACAAAAAGTTCAGGTTCTGATCAAAAACCATCAGCCAATTGCTGTGATCATGGTATTTAGCTTGTTCGGGCGAAACATTGGAGGTTGCCATCCCCATTGGAATGATCTCTTTTTGACCATCGCCCGTGATATCGACTTGAAAAACTTGAGAGATGTGAAAATAGGATTCCGGGGATCGAACCAACGAGTCTTTTTCAATATAATACCCAAAAATGCTTCGAGGGTTAAGAGAGAACCCACTCCCCAGCCCAAAAATCAATTCCTTTTTCCCATCCCCATCCAAATCCTGCATTTCGGCTTGTAACAAGCGGGGGTCTGGTTTGCCTTTTCCGGCACCAACCTTTGTAATAAAACGATCTTCGATGGCAAGATGATTATTTTCCAGTCCCTTTATGGATTGCAAAAAAATGCTGTCGTTTCTTAGGGTAAGAAAAAAGATCTCCTTTTGGCCGCAACCATCATAATCCCCTGTTAAAGAAAGCGCGAATTGGTAGGTAAAGTCAAAATTTCCCAAAAAATTCCATTGATTGAACAAGGTTTCATTGTGATCATAAATGGCAACCCATGAAAAATTTCCATGATCCACAAGATATAACCTTTCGGAATTGCCATCAAGCGTGATGTCGTCGTACCATTCAAAAACATTCTGGTTCAGTTTCTTCGAGCTGTCAATTTCCAGGACATAACGGTCATAATTAAAAGGCAGCAAAAGGATAATGATTACCGTAGGAATAACAGGTAAAACAAAGGGATTCACCAGGAAAGCAAGCAGTTTCTTCATGCCCTTGCGCAAATCGTAACCAATATCCAACAGCCTGAGGGGAGGGGAAAGCCGTGCTAAAATAATAAAAAGAACATTTTAAAAACAGAAAATTTGATTTTATGTGTTTTTTGGGGAACAAAAACATTCGACCCCTTCAGGGTTGCATGGCTATTGCCCGCCTGCCAGCGGTTTATTTAAAAAGTAGGACCGCAAGGCATTGCGGTCCTACAACAAAAATCGCGATCCTACAACAAAAATTGCGTTCCTGCAATAATGGTCAAAAAACAATAATCCCTATGGCCTGATCACCACCTTCCTCACCACCTTCAAATTTTCGCTGCGAATGACCAGCAGGTAGAGGCCGCTGGGCAGTGTAGCTGTGTTGAAGCTGGCTTTTATATTGCCTGGCTCTTCAATGGCTGTTTGATCAACGATCTGCCCGGATATGTTCAAAAGCTTAATATTCACTTTTCCCTTGAAAGTGGAGTTTAATTCAACCCATAATATTGAACTGGCCGGATTTGGAAAAATCCGCAAGTCTTCCAAAATGGTCTCTTCCACCGAGGTTTGCGAGGGCGGGTAGTTGTGATCCCATGGCCCAAGTTGCCATTGCAGGAAAGGATAAGTAGTATTTTGCTGAATGCTCCATATATCGCTGAAGTCCCAGCTCACAAAAGTAGCAAGCTGGGTCATGGCGGCCGTGGTCTTTGGCGTTCCACCATAGGAGGAAGTTAGTTTGCTGGTTTCAGTGTCCCAATAGGAGTAATACCAATCCGAAGTAAGATTTTCGCCTAGCAAACCTCCCGCAATTGAACCGACCACTTCTCCGGTTGAATAGCAAAGGGCAACAAGCGAATTTCTAAGGCTGCCAATCAGTCCGCCAACATAATTGGTGCCTCCCGTATGGCCAGTGGCATAACAATCTATTATATAACTGTATTCGGTGGCTCCGCCTATTAAACCACCGGTGAATGCTCTCCCTGCCACACTGCCCGAAGCAAAACTGGAATAAACATCGCTCATATTGAGCCTGCCTGCCAGACCTCCGGTTTGCTGGGTGCCTTCTTCTTTTTGAACCACATTTACAGAAGAATATGAGTTTTCAATATAAGAGTAGTATGTGGCCATTCCTACCAATCCCCCGGCAATATTTCCTCCGCTGAGCTGGCCGGATGAATAGCAATTAATAATTTCGCTTTCTGAAGAAAAACCCGCCAGGGCACCGGTATATCTAAAACCTGAAATATTTACGTCTTCCAGGGCTATGTTTAGCAGGTATGTTTCCTGAATGGCTCCAAACAGGCCGACATAGTCTTTTCCTGGACGGTTAATGGAAAGGTTGCTGATTTTGTAACCGTTTCCATCATAGTATACAATGGCCCTTTGATTGAACTCTCCGATGGGCAGCCATCCTTCACCATCTTTCCATGGAGAGTCACCTAAGTCAATGTTTGCCATTTGCTTGAACAAAGTGTAGCTGTGCAACCTGACGGTAAAAAGTTCCCCGGGAGTACTGACATGATAGGGGTTGTCCCAGGTCCCGTCGCCACCGCTGAACCCTGGGTTTGCAAAGGTTGAAATCACCTTCGTGGGGTCGCTTTCATTTTCCCCGAAAAGGGCTATAAGATAATAGGAATAGTAGACGAAGTTTTCAAGTTCACTATCAAGAAATACAGTTGTTTCGGGACCCAGGGTCTGATACAGCTCGTCGTTTCGATAAAGTTTAATACCTGTCGGATTTCCAAGCGAAGGCACCATCCAACTCAGAGAAATTTGATGATTTCCTGGCATAGCCGTGAAGTTGGTGGGAGGCAGGGTAGTGGGTGGGTAGTTAAATGGCCCCGGTTCGTTCTGTATTTGAAGATAGGCGTAGGTTTCGTCAGGAACAATGCTCCAAATGCCGGAAAAGTCCCAATTGGAGTAAGTGCTTTGCTGCAGCAACTCGGCAGTGGTTTTCGGAGTGCCTCCATATGAATTGTCCTGCCCACTGGTTTCGATATTCCAGTAGCTGTTTGTTGTGAAAAAATCGTAGCCATCGCCTATTAATCCCCCGCTATCAAAATTGCAGTCAACAGAGCCAACGGAGTAACTGTTATTCACCTGGCTGTAATATTCTGACCAGCCGACTAATCCGCCCACATACCTGCTGCCGGAAACATTTCCGGTAGCGTAGCTGTTTGAAATCAGTGAGTAATTTTCGATGGTTCCGGTTAGCCCGCCCACAGAATAACCAGTGGCTTGGATGTTGGCAATGGAATAAGAATTGGCGATTTGGGTTTGAACTGCAGCCCCTGTGAGCCCACCGGCCCAGTTTGAAGAAATGCTGATTTCTCCCGAACTGAAGCAATCCTCAATTTGAGCATAAAAGGCAATTCCGCACAGTATACCCACCCTATTGTTACCGGCGATGGTGGCATTTTCAATGGAAATATTCATTAAGTTACCTTCAACAACGAAACCAAAAAGTCCCAGGAACATGTTTTGTGGCTGGTTGATGGTCAGGTTGCTTATTTTAAAACCGTTTCCATTATATGAACCCCAGAAAGGATTGTAATCATTCCCAATGGAAATCCAGCCATCGCCTTCATTCCACGGGGCCACACCCAGATCAATATCTGCAATCTGTTTAAAATTGGAATAGGGATAATTCCTTATGTCGTTCAAATGCTGCGCAGTTTCCACCAAAAAAGGAGTTTCAGGCGAACCGTTTCCCCCGGCAAAATTTGCGGTCGTTCCCCATACATTGTTAATGGCAGCTGGCCCGTTAATAATGACCTCCCTGTTTGGGTCTCCCGGCCACTCACCAAGGTTCCAGGTGGGCTGGTCTTGCACAAGGAAGTATTTGTAGTAATGGGCGCCATCCTCCAGTTGAAAGGTAATTGTGTAAAACCGATTTTCCCTGGATTCTTTGATTACCGGCAAGATTTCATGCGGCTGTTTTGGAGGCACCGGCTGCATCTGAAAATCTACGTTGGAGCCAGGTATGGCCCATCCTGTAAAGGTTCCGGAAACATACACCTGGTGAATTTCGGGGTTAAAAACTACCCCGCCTTCAGCCACAGCGTTGGTCATATCTACAACAAAAGTAACCTCATGGCTCTTCTCAGACCCTGTCTTTTGCTCAAAAACAACTGCTCCCGATCCAGAAACCTTTTCAAAACCAGAAAAAAGAGGTACATGGTTTCTTTCCTGGGACAGTGCATTTAAAGCCCCAAATGCAAGCAAAGTAAAAACAATGGTGTAAATGTTTTTCATGTCTGACACTTTTAAATTTTACCCAAAATAAGCAGTAAAAAACATTGGTAATCCTGAAGAAGGAAGGGTGAAGGGGGGCTACCCGGCTCATCCTGACCGGAATCCATTAGGCGATTGGATTGGGGCCTGATGCAACGATCAATAATCAACCATTCAGGAGCCATGAAAAATCAAAAAAGGAGAGGTGGCTTCCTGAATTTCAAATATATAAAAAAATCATTTAGATAAAACAAATGTTTAATTTTTTAATCTATATATATTAGTTGTAGGGCCGTAAAGTGTGAAATGCAGAGACGTTGCATCGCAGAGACGTTGCATCGTATACAACGTACCCGCTTCTTCAACGGCCATTAAAGGGTAAGACATTTTGCTGGTCCTTCCAAACCCAAAAGTTAAAGCAGATATTTAATATTTGCAACAGGAGGCCCTGAATTTGTAACCACAAAATTCAACTTGAGCGAGAGAAAAGGCTGAAATAAAGAAACCGCCTCATTTATGAAAAACAAGGCGGTTTCAGTGTTGTGTTGACCGATCAGGATTCGAACCTGAACAGGCAGAACCAAAATCTGCAGTGCTACCGTTACACCATCGGTCAATACTTTTGGTTTCGGTCGGCAAAGATAAAACTATTTTTTTTTCGGGCAATTATTTTTTTTAAAATTATCCGTTTTCATACCATTCAAACCGGCATTTCGTTTTATGAAATAATTCAGGTTAAGCGCTGTAATTTAGGTGTTTGTGAATGAATGTTAAAAACCCGATTTTTCCTGTGTTTTTTCATAACTTCGCAGGCGATTTACAAAACGGGCGCTATCTTGTGGCCTGTTTAGTCATCTTACCCAAAAAATCCTTTGCGAACAATGGACGAAAAGTTGTACAAAAAGATCGACAACTATCTGGCCTGGGCGGCCTTTGCCGTGGCAGCCACCGTATTTATGATGACCGTTGAGCCCACGGCCAGTTTCTGGGATGCCGGCGAGCGCCTCTCGGTTTCTTATAAGCTGCAGATTGGCCACCCCCCGGGAGCTCCCCTTTACCAGATGTTGGCCCGAATGTTTTCTCTGCTGGCCCTTGGCGATGTGAGCAGGGTGGCATTCTGGATCAACGTCATGTCGGCCATGGCCGGCGCCCTTACCGTTAGTTTCCTGTTTCGCACCACCACCATACTGGCCAAGAAGCTGGTGGCTGCCACCGGCGAAGTGACCCGCGAAAAGGCCATTGCCATTTTCGGAAGCGGCTTTGTGGGTGCCATGGCACTGACCTTCAGCGACTCTTTCTGGTTTACCGCTGTGGAAGCCGAAGTGTATGTCACTTCGCTCTTGCTTACAGCTTTTGTGTTCTGGTCCATTCTTAAGTGGGAAGCCTCCGCCCATGAAAAGGACAACCTGAAGTGGCTGGTGCTGATTGCCTATATCATTGGCCTTTCCATTGGGGTGCACATGCTCAATCTGCTGGCCATTCCTGCCATCGTTTTTGTGTATTATTTCAAGAAATTCGAACCCACCCCCAAAGGCATTATCATAACCGGTATTATTTCTGTTACCCTGGTAGGCTTTATTATGAGCGTGATGATTCCCGGTCTGCTCACCGTCGACTGGTGGTTTGAGAAATTCTTTGTGAATACCCTCAGGCTGCCCTTCCATACCGGTACGCTGGTGTTTTTCATTGTACTGATCGGAAGCATTGCCTACGGCTTGTATTATACCCACAAACATAAGAAAGTGGTGCTCAATACCATTTTGCTGGCCTTCACTTTTATTGTAATCGGATACTCTTCGTTCTTTATGCTGGTGATCCGTTCAAATGCCCATGTGCCGATCAACGAAAACGCCCCCAAGGATGCCCTGGCCATGAAGGCCTACCTGGGCCGCGAGCAGTATGGCTCATGGCCGCTGGTGCACGGACCTTATTACAACTCGCCCATGATCGACGCCGTCGACGGGCGTCCCGTCTTTGGCAAGAATCGCGAAACGCGCCGCTACGAGGTGATAAACCCTCGCATTGGTGTTGAACCGGTTTATGATCCCGGCTTTACTACCATTTTCCCAAGGATGCACAGCAGCCGCCCAGCCATTCATGTGAGCGGCTATAAAAATTGGGGCAATGTGAAGGGCAGGCCCATTCGATTTACCAACCCCGACGGACAGCCTGAGGTAATTGAGAAGCCCACCTTTGGCGAAAACCTGCGCTTTTTCTTTGCATACCAGCTGGGGCATATGTACTGGCGGTATTTCTTGTGGAATTTCGCCGGAAGGCAAAACGACATTCAGGGCCATGGCAGCCCGGTGGAAGGCAACTGGGTGAGCGGAATCAATTTTATCGATGCCGCCCGACTGGGCCCCCAGGATAACCTGCCCGACAGTATGTCGACAAACCGTGGCTACAACCGCTATTATATGCTGCCTTTGCTGCTGGGAATCATTGGCATGCTGTTTCAGCTGCGCCGTCGCCCCAACGATACCCTGGTGGTGGCCATGCTGTTCTTCATGACGGGGCTGGCCATCGTTATTTACCTTAACCAAACGCCCTATCAGCCACGAGAGCGCGACTACTCCTACATAGGCTCGTTTTATGCCTTCTCTATCTGGATTGGACTGGGAGTGCTGAGCATCTATAACTTCCTTTCGAAAAAATTGAATGGACAGTTGGCAGGCATTTCGGCCATTGTGATTGCCTTGCTGGCAGCACCCGCGCTTATGGCTAAGGATAACTGGGACGACCACGACCGTTCGGGCCGATACCTTACCCGCGATGTGGCTATCAACTACCTGAATTCCTGCGCTCCCAATGCCATCATATTTACCAATGGCGACAACGACACCTTTCCGCTGTGGTATGTGCAGGAGGTGGAAGGCATCAGGACCGACGTGAAGGTGGTGAACCTAAGCCTTCTCAACACCGACTGGTATATCAACAATATGATGCGGCGCAAAACCTACGATGCCGACCCGGTGCCCTTCAGCCTGGAGCCGCGGCAGTACCGCGACGGCACGCGCGACTTTGTGTATATGGTCGAAAACCCCAATCTTTCGGGCCACCAGGACCTGCGAAGCATTGTGCAGTTTGTGGGCAACGACGATCAGCGCACTCGCCTGCGCACCTCGCGTGGCTATGAAGATTATATTCCTACTAAGAAATTCCGCCTGCTGGTCGATGCGGCCAAAGTGCTTGCCAATGGCACCGTGGCACCCGAAGATGCCCACCTGATCGTGCCCGCCATTGAATGGACCATCGACGAATTTGGCCTCAATAAAAACCATTTGATGGTACTCGATTTTCTTGCCAACAACAACTGGGAGCGCCCCGTATATTTCGCCATTACTACCGGTGGCGACTCCTATATGGGCCTCGAAGAGTACTTCCAGCTCGAAGGCATGGCCTACAGGCTGGTGCCCATTCGCACCCCCGACATTGAAGGGCAGCCCGGGCGCATCAATACCCGCATCCTCTACGACAATATTATGAACAAGTTCGTGTGGGGCAATATTAATGACCCGAAGGTCTACCTAGACGAAGACCACCGCCGTCTCACCGTCAACTTCCGCAACATTATGCAGCGTTTGGCCCACGCCCTGATAGAGGAAGAGAAGATCGACTCGGCAGTGGCCGTGCTCGACCGCGCCACGGAGCTGATGCCCGAAAACCAGGTGCCTTTCAACTACTTTAACCTGCTGCTGGCCGAAGCCTATTATTATGCTGATGAGCCAGAAAAGGCGGGTGCCATTGCCCTGCGACTGACAGAGCTTTATAGTCAGGACTTGGAGTATTATTTCTCCATTACCGGCCCAAGGGCCAGCTACCTTGAACGTAACAAGCAGGAAGCCCTGGCCGTGTTGCAGCGTATACAGTTTCTGGCCAGCGCCTACGATCAGACCGAAATATCTGAGCTGGCAAAAGAAAGCTTCGACACCCACTACCAGCTTTTTCTCAGGGGATTCTGATATCTGCCGCAAAACTACCCTGGCATCCCTGTTGCAGTGCATCCTAATGTGCTAAAAAACAGGGATGTTTTTTATTAATTGAGAAAAAAGTATTACTTTTGCGCAGAATATTGCAGAACGCCAATTTGTTGAGGGGGCAATTTAGTCCCCTCTTTCATTGGGGACCATTGATATGATCGACCAAAAAAAAGTTGAAACCATTGTTAACGAATACCTTGAAGGCTCAGAGAAGTTCTTGGTAAGCGTTAATGTGCGGCCCGGAAACCGGGTGCAGGTGCTGCTAGATGGCGAAAAAGGCATTAAAATTGCCGATTGCGCCCTGCTGAGTAAGCACATTCAAACGTTCTTTGACCGCGACAAGGAAGACTTCGACATGGAAGTGTCGTCGGTTGGCGTGGGCTCACCCCTGAAAATGCTGAGGCAATACCACATTAATGTGGGCCGCAATATCATGGTGTTGGGGCACGACCTCAGGAAAACCCGTGGGAAACTGGTAGAAGTAAACGAGCAGGGCATTAAACTCGAAAAAGAAAGTGCCGGAAAAAAGAAAAAAAATGATCAAGCCGAAGAAGACAAGTTTGTCTTTTTTGCTTTTAACGACATTAAAGAAGCCAGAATTCAGGTTTCTTTCAGCTAGGCTGTTTAAAAAAACATAGGTATAACAAGTAACTGACAGTATGAATATGGAAAGTATTAATTTGGTTGAGTCGTTTTCCGAGTTTAAGGAATTTAAGAATATTGACCGCTCTACCATGATGCTGATCCTCGAGGATGTTTTTCGCAACATGCTCATGAAAAAGTATGGATCTGCTGATAATTTTGATATCATTGTAAACATCGACAAGGGCGACCTGGAGGTGTGGCACAACCGTGTAATTGTTGAAGATGGTGAGGTAGAAGAACCCAGCGCCGAAATCGCATACTCGGAAGCCATAAAAATTGAACCCGACTTTGAAATTGGGGAAGAGGTTTCAGAGCCTGTCAAGATGGCTGACTTTGGCCGTCGCGAAATCCTGGCAATCCGCCAGAACCTGGCCTCCAAAATTCTTGAGTTGGAAAAAGACAGCGTGTACAAAAAATACATGGAGCGCGTGGGCGACCTGATCACAGCCGAGGTTTACCAGGTTTGGAAAAAAGAAATACTCGCCCTCGACGACGAAGGCATTGAACTGATACTGCCCAAAACCGAGCAGATCCCTTCCGACTTTTTCCGCAAGGGCGACTCAGTGCGTGCCGTGGTATCGCGGGTAGAGAACAAGAATAACAACCCCCTGATTATCCTTTCGCGCACTTCGCCCGTATTCCTCGAGCGCCTCTTTGAGCAGGAAGTACCCGAAGTGTACGACGGCCTGATTACCATAAAAAAGATTGTTCGTGTGCCCGGCGAACGCGCCAAGGTTTCCGTTGAGTCGTACGACGACCGCATCGACCCGGTAGGCGCTTGCGTGGGCATGAAAGGCTCAAGGATTCATGGCATAGTGCGTGAACTGCGCAACGAGAATATCGATGTGATCAACTACACCACCAACCCCAACCTTTACATTACCCGCGCCCTGAGCCCTGCCAAGATCAATTCCATTACCCTGGACGATAAAAACAAGCGCGCCGAGGTGTTCCTTAAGCCCGACCAGGTTTCCCTGGCCATTGGCAAGGGTGGTTTTAACATTAAGCTGGCAGGATTGCTTACCGGCTATGAAATCGATGTGTATCGCGACACCGATGTGGAAACCGAAGATGTAGACCTGATAGAATTCACTGACGAAATTGAACAGTGGGTCATCGACGAATTTAAGAATATTGGTTGCGACACCGCCAAGAGCGTGCTCAACCTCAGTGTGGAAGACCTGGTGAAACGCACCGACCTGGAAGAAGAAACCATTCTGGAGGTTATGCGGATACTAAAGGCAGAGTTCGAATAAATTATGTAATTTTGCAAGATTTTTCGCCGGCTTCGATTTTTTGAAAACCTAAACCTGAATATGACTGAAGGTACTGTATTAAAACGTTTGAGTAAAGTTGCAAAGGAATTTAACATTGGTACTTCTACCATTGTTGAGTTTCTGGGCAAAAAGGGCATTTCCGTCGAGAACAACCCCAATACCAAGATCTCGGAAAATGCCTATGAATTGTTGTATAAGGAATTCCAACAAGAAAAAAAGCTAAAGGAAGATACCCTTGGCAAAGGCTTGCAGTCTGTTGTCCGCACGCCTGTTTCCATTGAGGAGCCTAAAGGCATCCGTGAAGCGGAGAAGCCAAGTTTAGCAAAAGAAGAAGCCGAAGAAAAGGAACTTTTCATAAAGGACAATAAGGCGGTGCCGGAGCCGCAACCTGCCAGGGAAGAAGTGAAGCTTCCCGGTCCTAAGGTGGTAGGCAAGCTCGAAGAGAAGAAGCCCGCTGAAGAAAAGCCCGTTGAACAGCCCAAGGAAAAGCCTGCTGCTGAAAAACCGGCCGAAAAAGAAGCCCCTGTGGCTGAGGTACCTGCTAAGGAACCCCAGGTAGCTGAGGAGCAAAAGGAAAAGAACGGGTTAAAGGTGGTTGGCAAAATGGATCTGGAGGCTACCAGGCCGGCCAAGAAGAAAAGCAAGAAAAAGGAAGAACCCGCCGAAACGGCCAAGCCAGAGGCCAAAGTTCAGGCACCTGAAGCAGAAAAGCCCGTGCAGCCCACAGAAGAAAAGCCCGCCGAGCCAGAAAAGCCTGCCGGGAAGCCCGAAGAAAAGAAAAGCGAAATTTATAAGCCCGAGCGAACCAAACTATCTGGCCCTACCATTGTGGGCTCTATTCAGTTGCCCGAGCCAAAGGAAGCCGTCAAGAAACCAGTTGCCTCTTCCTCCGACCCCAACAAGTCGAAGCGCCGCAAGCGCAAGCGCATCAACAAAAAGGAAAAAACCGGAGAGGTAGATGTGAGCGCTACCCAGACCGACAGGGGCGCACGTCCCGATCAGGGCAAACCCAAAAGGCCGCTGCGTCGCGACCATATCAAGCCCGAAGTTTCTGATGAGGAAATCCAGCGTCAGGTGCGCGAGACCCTCGCAGCCCTGAGCAGTGGCGGTGGGAAATCTAAAGGATCGAAGCATCGCCGCACAAAAAGAGACATCTTTGAGAAGAAGCGCGAGAAAGAAATTGAACGCGAGACTTCGGAAGGAACAGTACTGAAGGTCACGGAGTTTATCCCGGCTTCAGAGCTGGCCAATATGATGAATGTGAGCGTGAACGAGGTCATCGCTACCTGTATGAGCCTCGGTATGTTCGTGTCAATAAACCAGCGCCTCGATGCCGAAACCATAACCATTGTGGCCAGCGAGTTTAACTTCGATGTGGAGTTTGTGGGCCTCGATGAGCAAAAAGATATTGAAGAAGAGGAAGACCGCGAAGAAGACCTCCGTCCGCGCGCACCCATCGTTACCGTTATGGGCCACGTCGACCATGGTAAAACCTCGCTGCTCGACCAAATTCGTCATACCAATGTCATTGGTGATGAAGCCGGTGGCATTACCCAGCATATCGGTGCTTATTCTGTAGGACTCGATTCGGGCAAAACCATCACCTTCCTCGACACCCCCGGCCACGAAGCCTTTACGGCCATGCGTGCCCGCGGTGCAAGAGTTACCGACGTAGCCATTATTGTGGTGGCCGCCGACGATAACGTGATGCCCCAGACCGTGGAAGCCATTAACCACGCCCAGGCTGCCAACGTACCCATTGTGATTGCCATTAACAAAATTGATAAACCCTCTGCCAATCCCGAAAGGGTAAAGGAAGAACTGGCCAAACTTAACTTGCTGGTTGAAGACTGGGGCGGTAAGTATCAAAGCCAGGAAATCTCTGCCAAGTCAGGGACTAACGTGGATCTGCTGCTCGAGAAAGTTTTGCTGGAGGCCGAGTTGCTCGATCTCAAGGCCAACCCTTCCCGCAGGGCTTCAGGAACAGTAATTGAGTCTTCGCTCGACAAGGGCCGCGGCTATCTGGCCACCGTGCTGGTGCAGAATGGCTCCATGAAGGTGGGCGATATTGTGGTGGCTGGTGTGCACCACGGAAAGATCAAAGCCATGTTCAACGAACGCGGCGCTCGTACCAATGAGGCCGGCCCCGCCACCCCCGTGCTGATACTTGGCCTCGATGGCGCTCCCCAGGCCGGCGATACCTTCCACGTGATGGAAAACGAGAGCGAGGCAAAATCGGTTACCAATAAGCGTCACCAGATTTATCGCGAACAGGGCCTGCGCACACAGAAGCATATTACCCTCGATGAGATCGGACGCCGTATCGCCATTGGCGACTTCAAGGAACTGAACATTATTGTGAAGGGCGACGTGGACGGATCGGTGGAAGCACTGGCCGACTCACTGCTAAAACTCACCACCGAAGAGGTGCAGGTCAATATTATTCACAAAGCTGTTGGCCCTATCACTGAAGGCGACGTGCTGCTGGCCTCTGCCTCTAATGCCGTGATCATCGGCTTCCAGGTAAGGCCTTCGATGGCAGCACGCAAATTGGCCGAACAAGAGCAGATCGACATCAGGCTCTACAGCGTAATTTACAACGCCATCAACGAAATCAAATCGGCTATCGAGGGTATGCTCGCGCCCGAAATTGAGGAAAAAATCATTGCAAACCTCGAAGTCAGGGATGTGTTCAAGATTACTAAGGTTGGTACCGTGGCCGGTTGTATGGTGCTCGATGGAAAGATCCACCGCAACTCCACCATCCGTCTTATTCGCGATGGCATCGTGGTCTATACCGGAAACCTCGGTTCGCTCAAGCGCTTTAAGGATGATGTGAAGGAAGTTTCCTCAGGCTACGAATGTGGCCTCAACATTGACCGCTTCAACGACCTGAAGGTGGGCGACATTATCGAAGCCTTCGAAGTGATTGAAATTGCCAGAAAACTGAGCTAATATATGGATGCTGTAAAACGCGGCTGCCGGTTTTTACACAGGTCGCCGCGTTTTTTTATGCCCTTTCGGGGATTTTTTATAAATTCAACAAAAATTTTTTGTCATGACAGGATTAAAAATTAACCTGGGAAAAGCCAGCGACTTAATCAGCAAAAATGAAGTCGCCCTTTTTGAATCAGAGATTGAGCTGCACCGCACCAATATTTACAACAAGACGGGTGCTGGCAACGATTTCCTGGGCTGGGTCGACTTGCCCTCCTCCATAACCGTCGAGCTGCTAGCGCAGATTGAGGCCGACGCCCGCAAAATGCAGGAACAGTCGGAGCTGGTTGTGGTTTGTGGCATTGGGGGTTCATACCTGGGCGCACGTGCTGTGATCGATGCCCTGAGCAGCCCTTTTTCTGCCCTGCAAACTAAGCAGCAACGCAAGGCCCCGCTGGTAGTCTATGCCGGGCACCAACTCGATGAGGACTACATGGTTCATTTGCTGCATCTGCTCGACAAAAAGGATTACTCTGTAATTGTCATCAGTAAGTCGGGCACCACCACAGAGCCGGCTGTGGCCTTTCGCCTGCTCAAAAGCCATCTAGAAAAAAAGTATGGCGAAGCGGCTGCGGCCCAAAGGATTTTTGCCGTGACCGATGCCGCCAAAGGCGCCCTTAAAAAACTCGCAACAGCCAAAGGTTACAGCACCTATGTTATCCCCGACGATGTAGGCGGACGCTTCTCAGTGCTTACCCCGGTGGGACTGTTGCCCATTGCCGTGGCAGGTATCGACATCAGGCAACTGGTGGCGGGTGCAAAAGCCATGGAAGACTTCCTGAAAAAGGAAGACCGCTTCGACCATAACCCGGCCGCCCTGTACGCCATTGCCCGCAACATCCTTTACCGCAAGGGAAAAACCACCGAGATTTTGGCCAGCTACAACCCCTCACTCAGTTTTGTGGTGGAATGGTGGAAACAACTATACGGCGAAAGTGAGGGCAAAGACCAGAAAGGCATTTTCCCGGCAGGGGTGGGTTTCACCACCGACCTTCACTCCATGGGCCAGTATATTCAGGATGGTTTGCGCAATCTTTTTGAGACGGTGCTGACCGTTGAGGCTTCCCACCAAAAACTGGAGATCCCTGCTGATGCTGACGATCTGGATGGATTGAATTTTCTTGCCGGAAAGCGCATTGGCGAAGTAAACCGCATGGCCAGTCTGGGCACCATGATTGCCCACGTGGATGGGGAAGTTCCCAACCTGGAAGTGATCATTCCAAAGCTTAATGCCTACCACCTGGGCGAGCTTATCTATTTCTTCGAAATGGCCTGTGCCATCAGCGGCTATATCCTGGAGGTGAATCCCTTCGACCAGCCCGGCGTGGAAGCCTACAAGAAAAATATGTTTGCACTGCTCGAGAAACCGGGCTTCGAAAAGGAAACCGCCCAGATAAGGAAGAGGCTGTAAAGGTTTGAGGTTCAAAGTTTAAGGCTCCAGGTTTAAGCTTTCAGACTAACTGAGCCAATAGCAAAAAGCCAACAGCTAAAGCTCTTTTCCTGATGACTGCCTACTGCCTATCGTCCTAACCGTTTTTCTTATTGTAGCATGCCCGGCACAGGGGTTCGTATGCTTCGGTTTCGCCCAGCACCACCAGCTTTTCGCTTACGACAGTACGTTGCGAGTACTGTGCCAGGGTGCCGCATTCCACACACACGGCATGAACCTTTGTAATATATTCGGCCATGGCCAGAAGCGCAGGCATGGGCCCGAAAGGCTTGCCCTTGAAGTCCATGTCGAGGCCTGCCACTACAACGCGTATGCCGGCATTGGCAAGTTGGTTGCACACATGGGGGAGCTCCGGATCGAAAAACTGGGCCTCGTCAATACCCACCACATCCACATCATTGGCCAGTAAAAGAATGTTTGAAGAGGAGGGCACGGGCGTCGACATAATTTCGCGGGCATCGTGCGACACCACCTTTTCTTCGTCGTAGCGCGTGTCGATGGCCGGCTTGAAAATCTCCACCTTCAGGCGCGCTATTTTTGCGCGCTTCAGCCGGCGGATCAGCTCCTCGGTTTTGCCCGAAAACATGCTGCCGCAAATCACCTCTATCCAGCCTCGGCGTCGCGAACGATCTATGTCATTTTCAAGAAACATGCAGCGTCTTTCTTTAATCTTTGTTACCTTTATGCGAATTTTTATGCCCGGCAGGCACAAAAATAAACATAAACTTTACACCATCCAGTATTGATTTTTATCTAAGTTTTTTGTTGAACCTTTTCTGTTTTTCATTATGCATCAAGAAATAAAAGACCGTATTATTCATTTGCTTGAAGAAATTGTGGAGCGTGCCCATGGCATCAACCAGCAAACCAGCCAGCATCCTGACCTGGAGATAGACCTTGTTATGGAAGACCTTCGCCTGCTCTACCGGGAGTTCGACATGCTCCGGCACCGACAGCAACGTGCCTTTGAAAAAACAGAATCGCAAGCCCAGGTGGCAGCACCTGAAGTCGAAGCACCGGTATTTGAGCCGGAGCCGGAGGCACCTGCAGAGCAACAGTCCAGGGAAGAACCCCTTGAGGAAGAAGTACCTGACGTTTCTGAACAAGCAGCCCCTGAAGCCCAGCCAGAAGAAGTAACTCCCGCCGAGCCTGAACCTGAGCCTGAACCTGTGGTCGAACCTGAGCCTGAGCCTGAACCTCAGCCCGAGCCAAAGCCCACCCCGGCAAAAACCCCTGAACCAAAGCCGCAGGCAAATGCAGAGGCAAGCAACGGGCCTCGCTCGTTGTTCGATTTGTTTTCTGCACAAACTACCGGCGCCAGCGTGGGCGAACGCCTTGCAAGCGAAGACAACTCATTGCACAAACGTATCGTGGCACAGAAAGAAGACCGAAGCATCGGTGCCCGCCTGCAAATGACCCCGGTGTCAAATCTGAAGGATGCTATTGGGGTAAACGAAAAGTTTTTGTTTATCAACGAACTTTTTGGCGGAAACATTCAGGTTTATAATGAGTCTGTTGCACGCCTCAATGAATTTGGCAATATGCACGAAGCTTTTGACTACCTGAACGAGCTCAACGACCTTCTGGGCTGGGATGAGAAGCGCTCGGCCCAAACCATCGAAAAGCTGGCAAATTTTGTTCAGCGGCGTTATATGGAGCGGTAGACCGGTATCCTTTTTCGTAAAAATGTCCAAGCTATACCTTATACCCACGCCCATCGGCAACTTAGAGGATATGACCTTGCGGGCCATTCGCATACTGGGCGAGGTAGACCTGCTGCTGGCCGAAGACACCCGCACTACGGGGAAGCTGCTTCAGCACTACAATATTAAGGTGCCCATGATGGCGCACCACCTGCACAACGAGCACAAAACCCTGCAATCCCTAATTGCCAAGCTGAAATCGGGTATGAGCATTGCTCTGGCCAGCGATGCGGGCACCCCGGCCATTTCCGACCCCGGTTTTTTGCTGGTTCGCGAATGCATTCGGCAGGGGATAGAGGTAGAGTGCCTGCCCGGCGCCACGGCCTTTGTGCCGGCTCTGGTCAATTCGGGTTTGCCCAGCGACCGCTTCTGCTTTGAGGGTTTCCTCCCCCAGAAAAAGGGCCGCAACACCCGCCTTGCAGGCCTGACCGCCGAAACCCGCACCATGGTGTTTTATGAATCGCCCCACCGCCTGGTAAAAACCCTAAAAACCTTTGCCGAGCTCTTTGGTGCAGACCGCCAGGCAAGCGTTTCGCGCGAACTTAGTAAACTGCACGAGGAAAACGCCAGAGGCACCCTGCAGGAGCTGGTGACGCATTTTGAAAAGGGAACGGTAAAAGGGGAGATATGCATTGTGGTGGCTGGTGCAGGCCACAAAGAGAAATCCGAACCTGAAGAGCAGCAGGACTAGTCGTCGAGCTTAAGCACCGCCATGAAGGCCTGTTGGGGTACTTCAACGTTTCCAATCTGGCGCATGCGCTTTTTACCCTTCTTTTGCTTCTCGAGCAGCTTGCGCTTGCGCGAAATATCACCCCCATAACATTTGGCTGTAACGTCCTTGCGGAGGGCCTTCACCGTTTCGCGGGCAATGACCTTGGAGCCAATGCCAGCCTGAATGGCAATGTCGAACTGCTGTCTGGGGATAAGCTGTCGCAGCTTCTCGCAAATGCGTTTTCCAAAGTTGTATGAGTTGACACGGTGAATCAAGGCAGAAAGCGCATCTACCGGGTCGCCGTTGAGCATAATGTCGAGCCTTACCAGGTCGGAGTGCCTGTAGTCGGTAGGGTGATAATCGAAAGAGGCATATCCTCTGGAAATAGTTTTCAGGCGGTCGTAAAAATCGAACACGATCTCAGCCAGGGGCATTTCGAAGGTCATCTCCACACGGTCGGTGGTAAGGTATACCTGATTTTTTACAATACCACGCTTGTCGAGACAAAGCGACATTACGGCGCCAATGAATTCTGATTTGGTAATGATCTGGGCCACAATAAAGGGCTCTTCGATGTAGTCGAGCACGTTGGGACCGGGAAGGTCGGAAGGGTTGTTTACCACCTTCATTTCGCCCTTGGTGGTGAAAGCATGGTACGACACGTTGGGCACAGTGTTGATCACTGTCATGTCGAACTCCCTTTCAAGGCGTTCCTGCACGATCTCCATGTGCAGCATGCCCAGGAACCCGCATCTGAAACCAAAGCCCAGGGCTGCCGACGACTCGGGCTCGTAGGTGAGCGAAGCATCGTTGAGCTGCAGCTTTTCCATGGCCGTGCGAAGCTCTTCGAAATCATCAGTCTCAACCGGGTAAATGCCGGCAAAAACCATGGGCTTCACATTTTCAAAACCCTGGATAGCTTTCTTCACCGGACGCTTCACGTGGGTAATGGTGTCGCCCACCTTCACTTCGCGGGCATCCTTAATGCCGGAAATGATGTATCCCACATCGCCGGCCGAAATGACCGGCTTGGGCACCTGAGCCAGCTTGAGCACACCCACCTCATCGGCATTGTATTCGTGACGGGTGTTCATAAACTTCACACGTTCGTTGGTGCGTATCTCACCGTTCATTACCCTGAAATATGCGATCACTCCCCTGAAAGGATTGTAAACCGAGTCAAAAATCAGGGCCTCCAGCGGGGCTTCGGGGTCGCCCTTGGGAGCCGGAATACGGTTTACAATGGCTTCAAGAATGGCATCCACGCCAAATCCGGTTTTTCCGCTGGCGGGAATGATGTCTTCGTGGTCGCAACCAATTAGGTCGACAATCTGGTCGGCCACCTCTTCGGGCATGGCACCGGGCAGGTCCATTTTGTTCAGTACCGGAATAATTATCAGGTCGTGATCAAGGGCAAGGTAAAGGTTGGAAATTGTTTGTGCTTCGATGCCCTGCGAGGCATCAACGATTAGCAATGCGCCTTCACAGGCCGCAATGGAGCGCGAGACCTCGTAGCTGAAGTCCACGTGGCCCGGTGTGTCGATAAGGTTCAGTTTGTATTGCTGCCCTTCAAACTCATGATCCATCTGTATGGCATGACTTTTTATGGTGATGCCGCGCTCACGTTCCAGATCCATGTTGTCAAGCAATTGGTCTTTAAAGTCCCTGTCGCTGATGGTTTTAGTGGTCTGAAGCAGACGGTCAGCCAGGGTGCTTTTTCCGTGGTCAATATGGGCAATTATACAAAAGTTCCTTATGTTTTTCATAGCTTGCAAAATTACAATTAAAAAACCATATTTTTTTTAATTTTGGAGATTACGGATTGCACAAAATAAAACACTAAGTTTAACCGTATTTATCATTGAAAACCAATGCACCGGAATGTCACTCGGGTGCAAACAAAACTTTATGCATGCTTCAAATCCGACTTTTTCTTTTTTCCTTCCTTTTTACGTTTGCCCTGTCGGGATTTTCCCAGGTAAATTTTCCCATTAATGTGCACAACGGCCAAACGGTTGAGACTTGCTCGGGAACTTTTACCGACAGTGGCGGCAATTTTCAGACACCTTATGGCCCCAGCGAAGATTTCTCGGTAACTTTCTGCAGCAGCGATGCCTTGCAGCCAGTACTTGAGATTTTCTTCGGGCAGTTCCAGCTTGGAACCGGCGATGTGCTATATGTTTACGATGGCCCCGATGCTTCAGCACCTTTGCTTTGGGAAGCCACGGGCACCCAGTTGCAGGGCAGCAGCGTTTACGCCTCAGATGGCTGCCTGCATTTTCGTTTTGTGTCATCGCCCTCAGAGCAGGGCAATGGCTGGCAGGCATCGCTGCAGTGCCTGAGCCTTTGCGAAACCTTTGTGGCAACCATCAACCCCGCAGCCGGCACCTTTGACTATTGCCCCGAGGCTGGACTGGCCGATTTCAACGCCTCTGCCAACTACTTGCCCGAAAATATTTCCTTTAACCCTTCGCAGCTTACCTTTCAGTGGTTTCTGGATGGCATGCAAACGACCGGCCCAAATTTTTCAACCTCCTTTGCTGAACCCGGCGCCTACCCTTTGACCCTTACTGCCACCGACCCGGGCAATGGTTGTGAAGCTTCAGTCACGGAGGTGATCAAACTGGGCACTTTCCCCAGTTTTGACGGAACCATTGCCACCGTCGATACTGCCTGCTCGGGCGAGACTTTTTCGCTGGTTGGTATTGCCACTCCCACCATTTGGACAGGCTTCCCCACCTCGGTAAACGAAACGGTGGCTATCCCCGATGGCACCAGCGAAATATACGAGTCGTCGCTGGTTTTTGACATTTTCGGGGAGGACGACGTTATTCTATCGGCCCTTGATATTGACCGGATCTGCCTTAATATTGAACATGCCGTTAACGGGCAGTTGCAATTCGAGCTGGAGTGTCCCAGCGGCAATCGCATCACCCTTAAAGAATACGGCACGGGAGCTGCCAACCTTGGCGAACCCGTGATCTGGGACAATACCACACCTGGTGTGGGTTACAATTACTGCTTTTCGAGCGAGCCTGCCTATGGCACCATGGGGCAGACCGCACCCCCTGTTCACGAATATACCGACCAGGCCGGAAACTACTATTTCAATGCGGCCTACCTGCCGGCAGGCCTGTATACGCCCGACGAAAACCTCAACGCCTTGGTGGGCTGCCCGCTCAATGGCGAATGGACCCTGAGGGTAAAAGACCAGGTGCCTGGTGACAACGGTTTTATCTTTAGCTGGAGCCTCTTTTTTGCGGAAGATTTCTACCCCGATTCGCTCATATTCTTTCCGGAGATTGTGCAGCGCAGGTGGTATAAGGGAACTACCCCCCTGCAGGGTAACCCCGTGGCCGTGTCGGTGGAAGAAACCGGTGACCACAGCTTCAGGTTCGAGGTAACCGACAACTTTGGCTGCACCTTCGATACCACTTTGGTGGTGTATGTAAGGCCGCTGCCCGAAGCGGAAATTATTTCGGAAATTGAACTTCCTATCTGCGAAGGCGACTCCACATTGCTGAACGTGGCTCCTATAAACAATGCGAGCCCAGTGTGGTCGTACCAGTGGTCATTCAACAATGTGGAAATTCCCGGTGCGGTGTATGATACCATTATGGCCAAAAACCCGGGCATGTATGTGGTGCAGGTAACAGACGAGGAAACCGGTTGTTTTGACTTTTTCGACATTTCGGTGACCGAACAGAACTGCGAGCTTACCATTCCCAATGTGTTTACTCCCAATAATGATGGCATAAACGACTATTTCGAAATACTGAACCTGGAGCATTACCAGGCACAGATGGTTATTTTTAACCGTTGGGGAAAAAAGGTGTTCGAGCATTCTGACTACTACAACAACTGGTGGGATGGCCGCGATGCCCCCGCTGGCACCTATTTTTATGTGCTGACCTACACCCGTGGCGACGAGCGCCGGACGGCCGAAGGCGTCATAACCATCGTTCGCTGACAAAACGGCCGGTTTTTTACGGCCCGGTTTTCTGACAATTTGGAGGTTTTTTTGTTTATCTGGTAAAGGGCATAAATTTTGTCCGGTTTTGCCCGCAGCTATTAGTCTGCCTAATAAAAAAAGATTGTTATGCTTCACCAAAAGGTTTTACAGGAATACCGAACAATAGTTAACTTACTGCATACCCGTCAGGTTTATGGCGCCATAGAGCGCCTTCGCCTGCTGGTAAAGGAAACGCAGAAGGAATTTATAAACGACCGGCTCGACAACCTCTTGGAGACCTACCGCAACATTCTGAAGCATTCATTTGCTGCCACCCACGATCCCGAGCGCGAAAAGGTGTATCATTATCTGATCCGCAGCCTGCTCGAGCTGGCCGATGAGCTGAAGGAAATTCTGCTTACCGATGCCCGAAGCAACAATACCTACCAGATAAAAAACGCCCTGTTGCGTGAGCGACGTCTCGAACGACGCGAGGCACTGGCTTATTTGGAACAGCTTACCTTCGATAAGCAGCTGTCGGGTTTGTTAAAGGAGGTGAATGTGGCCGACAGCAGCCAGATGCCGCTGCGCGAAGAGGCGCTGGTAAAGATTTTCAACATTATTTGGCTTACCGACAAATACTCTGATGCCGAGATAGAACTGCTCAATGCTGCCTGCGACTCAGAGAAACTGCCGTGGCACGACAAGGCACTGGTGGTGAGCGCCCTCACCCTGAGCCTGCTGCGCTACTTCGATGTGAGCAAGTTTATGATCTTGTTTCGCTTTGCCGAAAAAAAGGAAGAGCTGGTATGGGAGCGCGCCATGGTGGGCCTGTTTGTGGCATTTCTAAAGTATAACGACCGCTTTTACCTTTATCCGGTGCTGGAAGAGAAAACCCTTGCCTTCCGCGAGTTTCCTGATATTGAAAAGCACATTGAGGCTATTGTAATACAGTTTACCAAGTCGAAGGAAACCGAAAAAGTGCGCCGCAAGTGGGAGGAGGAGATTATGCCTGCCATGCATAAAATGCGCCCGAAGATTGAAGAAAAGCTGGAGCTGGACCAGATATTTAAGGAGGAGTTTGGCGAGGAGAAAAACCCCGACTGGGAAACGGTATTTGAAGATGCTCCCGGCCTGCTCGACAAGCTGCAGGAGTTCACCGAGATGCAGCTCGAAGGTATGGATGTGTTTATGAGTGCTTTCTCGCAGCTGAAAGGCTTCCCGTTTTTCCGCGAAATAAGCAATTGGTTTGTGCCATTTTATTTTGAAAATGAGGCCATTCAGACCGGCCTGGGCGCAGGCAGCGGACAAACCGACCTGAGCCCGCTGGTACAAAAGCTGGAAAACAGCTATTTCATGTGCAACAGTGACAAGTACTCGTTTTGCCTTAACCTGGGCATGGTGCCCGAGCAGCAAAAGGCCATGATGTTGAATATGCTCAGCAACGAAATGAGCAGTTTCTCTGAGATAGAGCAGGACGAAAGTCTGCTCAACAGCTTCGCTGCCACCAAAAGTATTTATACACAGTATTTTCAGGACCTGTATCGCTTTTTTAAGATTCACCCCTGGCGGCAGGAGTTTGATGACATTTTCGACCTGGGCATTGATTTGTACGATACTGCATTTGTGAAGCACCTGGTTTTGGGCCAGAAAACCATACGGAATATTGCCGAATTGTTTTTTGACAAAAAGTTTTATTCCGATGCCCTTAAGGTTTATCTCGGAATTCTTGAAAATGACAAAAGCAACATTGAGCTTTTCGAAAAAATTGCCTACTGCTACGAGAAAAATGGGCAGTTCGACAAGGCCTACGACTATTACCTGAGGGCCGACCTGATCAACTCCGACCGCCCTTGGATCATGCGTAAGCTGGCTTTTTGCAGCAAGTATCTCAATCATTGGGAAGATGCCTTGCGCTATTACCGCCAGGTGGAAAAAGCCGAACCCGACGACCTGAAAGTGCAGGCCAATATTGGGCAGTGCCTGGTGCATCTGGAGCGCTACGAGGAAGCCCTCGATTATTACTTTAAAATTGAAGTGCTCGCACCTGAAAATCACCGCATCCGTCGCCCACTGGCCTGGTGTTCCTTCCTTATCGGGAAGTTCGATACCGCGCAAGATTACCTGGAACGCCTGCTGGCTAACGACCCTGTAAACCCCCACGAGCTCGAAAACCTTGGCCATGTGCTATGGTGTCAGGGCAAAGCTGACGAGGCGCTGAAATGCTATCGCCAGAGCCTGGAACGCATGGGTAGCTTCACAGACTTTAAGGCTTCGTTTAACGAAGACCGCAAACATCTGGAAAACTTTGGGATAAGCCAGTTCGATATGGACCTGATGCTCGATTTCATTAAAATGAAGTAATACCGAAAAAATTATTTTTATTTTTAATAATTTATTAATATCAATTAATTGTGATATTTTATTGTTTCGTTTTAATTAATCATCAATAATCAATCATTACCCATAAATTTTTTCTGTCAGGGCGCAGCGTTTGCCTCGGTTTTGCCGTCTATTTATTGTAAGAATACTCAAAGTGTTTTTGGCAAAAAGTTCTTTACATTTTGAATGGTTTTAATTACCATTAGACCTGTTTCTTTAGCGCGGAATTTTCTCCTTTTATATATTTTCCGTCTTTCAGGTTTTGTATGCGTTTCAGGGGTACACGGTAATGGCCGCACCAACTTTTCCCGGGCTTTTGTTCGGGCAAAGAAGCTGCAAACAACATTAACCAAACAACTAACCCGCGGCCATTTCCCTGAAACCTTTTCCACACGGCTTGTTTTCCTATAATTCATAAGTACATTTCCGCTAGGGCCAGGTTTCCCTCCTGGTCTGTTGCGGGATTGTTTCGGGCCAATGCTGCTGAATTAACGTGCAGCCCGGCTTCGGGCAAGGTGGTTAAATACCTTTTGCCCCAGCGTTCTTTGATATTTGAAAACGTTTTTTTACAGGGTTTTTCATTTTACAGGAATTCTTATCTTTGTTTTTGGCTAAAGAATTCATTTGATGGATTCCCTGAAAAAAATCATAAAAGGTTGTCTTAAAAACAATAAGGCTGACCAGTATAAGTTGTACACCCACTTTTCAAAAAAGATGTACGGGGTGTGCCTTCGTTATGCCGGTAGCCACGACGAAGCCCAGGATATTCTCCAGGAGGGCTTCATAAAGGTTTTTGAGAAACTGCATACCCTCAGGGAGCAGGGCAGCCTCGAAGGCTGGATTAAGCGTATCATGATACGCACGGCCATTGAGAAATACCGCGAGCGTATTTATCACCTTTCGGTGGATGAGCTCAATGAAAACGGAAGCCACGCAGAGGACAACAGCGGGCCTGAAAAGCTTGGCCTAGGCGAGTTGCTCAACCTGATACAATTGCTGCCCGATCAGTACCGCTTGGTCTTCAACCTTTCGGTGCTCGAAGGAATGAACCATAAAGAGATAGGCGAATTGCTTGGGATTTCCGAATCGACCTCGCGCTCCAACCTGTCGAGAGCCCGCACCATTTTGCAGGAATGGATTGCAAGGGAACAAAAAATTGTAGAAAAAGCCATTTGATTACTGACATGGTTATTGAGAATAAGAGTTTTGATGAGAAGATAAGAGATGCTTTCGCCGACTTTGAAGCGAGGCCTCCTGCCCATGCCTGGTATGGCATTTCGCTGGGCATAGCTCAGTATGTACCCCGCCATACTGCGCCATTGGTCTACAAGGTGGCTGCAGGGCTAGCCATATTGCTGGTAAGCTCCTTGTCCTTTTGGTTCCTGACATCTCAGCCTTACGGCGAAGTGCCCGGGCTTGCCTCCGAAAATACTGTTTTGCCAACTGGCAGTCTTGCCCCAGAGCTGGCTCTTGCCGAAGTGCTGACCTCAACCGCGCCAGTTGTTGTTTTAGCGGAAACGCCTGGCAGTACCTCATCTACTGCTGAAAAAGTAAAAATTACGGCACCTGTAAACTTTTCTTCGCCCGCTTCCTTGTTGGCTTTCCTTCCGGAGAAACAACCTTCGCTGCAAAAACCTGCACTGGATTATCACCAGGAAATTTTGCCCCAGGAGCAGCAACCTTCCTTGCTGGCCTTCGAGAGCAGGGGCATTGATTTTTCTTTTCTTACCCTTGGTGTACATATTGCCCCCCAATACAGCTTCCGCCACCTGGCAAAGCCTTCAGAAATTGACAATGGCGGCATACCTTTCGAGAACCTGGAAAGCGCGCTTTTTTCTTTTAATATTGGTGTTTCGGCCAAAGCCAGCCTAAGGCCATGGCTTAGCCTGCACACTGGCGTGAGTTACAGCACCATGGGGCAGTTTGTAAACGATATTGTGGCATTCTCTCATCCATTTAACCTGCCTTTGTTTGAGCTCGACCGCAACTCAAACTTCGGTCACCCGCAAACTATAGTAACTTCACAGGGCAATATCCGGTTAAGTGAGCCCAGCTTATTCTTTGCTGATGTTGAGTCGTACCGCGTCATTACCAATAAGCAGTATTTTGCCGATGGTGATCCTAAAAACCTGTCGGTGCGCGATTTTGGCCTAAGCCAGTATTTTTCCTTCCTGGAGATACCTCTTGTGGCCCATGTTAGGGTTCTTGAAATGCAGCGCGCCGAGTTGCACGTTAAGGCCGGGGGCTCTATGAACTATTTGCTCGGCAATGAAGTTTTCCTGGGCCGGAGAACCATGTCAAAACCTATCGGTGAGACTTACGGGCTGAGGAAGTTTAACTTTTCGGCCCTTGGCGGATTTGTTCTTAATGTGCCTCTTAACAAAAGCCTGAACCTTACCATTGAGCCTACCGCTCAAATGTTTGTAATGCCATTGGTGCGCGACCAACTTATGATTGGCCGCGCCCTTCCGTTCCAGTATTCGGTTTTTACAGGTATTACCTACGGTTTCTGATTTCTCTGCCGATATCCGGTCCAGTTTACTGCCAGCCCGCCCTGGCTGGTTTCACGATAGGAAGCCTTCATGTCGAGGCCGGTTTCCCGTTAAGGGCCTCAAACTCCAGCCCGTTGGGATGCAGCGGAAGTTCAACCTCCGGCTTCCAGATAATCTCCAGGGGTTTGGGCTGAAATGAATTGACAAGTATGGTATCTGTAAGGTGGCCTACACCAGTGGCAGCCAGGCTTCCGTAGAGCGTAACCCTGAAGCTCTGTGCCTGCGGGTGCCTGAGCAAAAAGCGTTCGGCAGCCCTTCTCGGGCCCATGGTATGGCTGCTCGAGGGGCCATTCCCTATTTTGAATAACTCCTTGATGGTCTTCATAAAATGTTCTGTGGGTCAGATTTTTCCTATGGGCATCATGTAAAGTACCCGGAATTCTTCGCCGAGGTCTAGAATGGCTTCAACCTCCTCATCGCGATAAGCACCGATCACCACTGTGCCAAGGTTGAGGGCCGATACCTGCAGGTGAATGTTTTGTGAAGCGTGCCCTACTTCGTTGTGAATATAGCGTATGCCGCGTTCGCCGTAGCGGGAGGTGGTACGATCGAAGATGGCGGCAAAAACAATTACCACACCGGCCTCGCTGATCATGCTCTGGCTTAACGAAGCACGGGTTACTTCTCCTTCCAGTTCGCGGGCGTCGGTCATTTTAAGGGCATGCTCTCCAATCTGGTAATGGTAAATACCTTTCTTCAGCCCTTCCACGTTGTTTACCATAACAAAAAGCTCCAGTGGGAAGGTGGCCCCTGCCGATGGAGCGGTGCGGAAACCCCTTTCGTTGTTTATACCTTGCCCTGCCCACAACAGTTGCGAGAGCTCTTCAATGGTGAGGGGCTGTTTAATATAGCTGCGCACTGAGCGACGCAGGCTCATGGTTTTTTCGAGGCTCATGCTGCCATCGGTTGTGGGTTGCGGTAAGGTGATCATGGCTCCTGGGTTTTGTTCGGAAATTGCAGGAAGGCTTGGTTCTAATGCAGTGGCAGAAGCATTATTGCCAGCAGGTGTCACAGTTTTGAAAACGGCTCGTAAAACCACAGCGGCGAGGATAATTAATGCAAATGTGGCGGCAATGTAGGTAAATTTTTTCATGGTCTTTGTTTTGGCTTTTTGCAAATTTACGCCCAAAGTGGCAATTAATTGTAATGTTATCCTTGTTTAGAATGGGTTTAAATTTCTGAAAGGACAAAGAAGAATTTTTAAAAAAATTACCTTTGCAGCGGAATTCCTTTATCTACAAGGCTTAGCGTAAATATTGAATACCATAAATTCTTATAAAACGTTTTTTTTCGACCATCAATAAAGGTTTAAAATGCATAAAATTGCCCAGCACCCGATTATTCCCATCCAGGAGACCGAAAAGGTACGTTTCACCTATAACGGAAGCCATATTACCGGCGACAAAGGCTTTACCATTGCTGCTGCGCTTCATCAGGCCGGTTTTCCGGTGCACAGCCATAGCCTTACCAACCGCAACCGCAGTCTTGAGTGTGGCATTGGCAAGTGCGGTGCCTGCGAAATGCTGGTCGATGGGGAGATCAGGCGTATCTGCATCACGCCGGTGGATGGGGTGAGTGAGGTGGCCGAGATCCCGCGCGACTATGTAGCGAAGCCTTCGGTATATGTGAAGAAGGACGGGATCAGGGTTTACAAAGCCGACGTGGTTATTGTGGGTGCAGGCCCGGCGGGCCTGGCCACTCGCGAGATCCTCAACGAAAATGGGGTTAGCAACATCGTGGTCGACAGTAACGGAGAAATTGGCGGGCAGTTCAACATGCAAACCCACCAGTTTTTCTTTTTCGAAAAGGTGAAGAAATACGGCGGCTTGAGGGGCTTCGAAATTGCCAGAACCCTGGCAGGCGAAAACCACGAGGGTATTATGCTCAACTGTACCGTTTGGGATATTTTCGAGGGCAACCGTGTGGCCGTTAAAAACTTCAGGACACAAGAAATTTTTTATATCGATTGCCAGCATTTAGTTGTGGCTACAGGCGCGGTTCCTTTCCTGCCCACTTTTCATAACGACGACCTGCCAGGAGTTTATACCGCTGCGGTGATTCAGAAAATGATGAATACCGAATTGACCTTGCTTGGCCGCAATGTGCTTACCGTTGGTGCCGGAAACATTGGCTATCTTACCAGCTATCAATTAGCCCAGGCCGGGGCAAAAGTCAAAGCCATCATCGAGGCTCAGCCCCACGAGGGCGGTTTTCCGGTGCAGGCCAACCGGGTGCGGCGACTGGGTATCCCCATCATGCTTTCGCATATGATACTCGAAGCTTTGCCCAACGTGAAGGGGGATGGCATCAGGGGTGCGGTGATTGCCAAAGCCGAGAATTTCACCCCTATCCCGGGCACGGAAATGGTGCTGGAGGGTATTGATGCCATTAATATTTGCACAGGTCTTATGCCCGACGACGCCCTGCTCGAAAAAGGGCAGGAGATGTTTGGCCGCAAGTGTTATGGCGCCGGCGATGCCATTCGCATTGGCGAAGGCACCAGCGCAGTGCTTCGCGGCAAGCAGGTGGCTTTCGAGATACTGGAAAATATGAAACGACGCTTCAACTACGACGACTACCTGCTCGTTTCAAAAGAATATATCGACTCACAGCAGCATCCCATAAAGGTGATTGAAGCTCCTGAGCTGCCCACCAAAGAGCGCATGAGCAAGCCTTTTGTTCAGATCGACTGCCTGTATGGTTTTGCCTGCAACCCATGTGCTTTTGCCTGCAAGTATGGAGCCATCACCAAATCGTCGACCAGCACCGTGCCCCAAATCGATTTCGACAAGTGCGTGGGCTGCATGGATTGTGTGTACCAATGCCCCGGCCTCGCCATTTTTGGCTACAATCCGAAGAAAGGAACCTTCTTCCTGCCCATCGAATTCGATATGAACGATGGGGAAGAGGTGTACCTTGTTGACAACAATGCCAATATTTTGGGCGAAGGCGTGATTGACCGTATCATGCGCAAGAAAAACCTGACGCATGTTGCCAGAGTGAAGGCTCCCGGTATGCCGAGCGAGGAGCAGCTTAAAGTTCGGGGGTTTATCATTAAGCGCGATTATCCCGAACCGCTTACTTTTGGCACTTACGAGGAAGAGCCCGGGGGCGACATCTTTATGTGCCACTGCGACGACGTCCCCTTTAAGGAGGTGCTCGAACTGATTGGCGAACGCAAGTTTGTTTCGGTTGAAGAGGTGAAGCATACCACCCACTTGGGTATGGGCCCCTGCCGGGGAAAACGCTGCCTGCAGCGCCTGAAGCAAAACCTCAGGCCAAAGGGGGTTGAACTTATCGGAGGCTCCACCCCGCGCGCGCCCATGTCGAACCAAATCACCATTGGCGAGCTGTTTCCCTCGGAGGCGGCACAAAGAGTTATTACCAGCCTAAACGGCAAGGCCCGCCGCATTGTGGAGGTGAAATCGCTGGTGGCCGGTGGCGGTATCGGAGGCAGCGCCCTGTTCCGATTCCTGGCCGAAGAAGGGTTTGAACCAGTAATGATCAATTCGGGCTTTGGATCCTCATGGCGAAATATTGCCGGCGGACGTCCCGTATTTTCTTTGCCTGAACTGACCGACATTGCCCGTCATAATCTGGAGTTGTTTGCCCAGCTGCAGAAACACGGAAACATCGATTTTCGCCTGATCAACTATATGACCTTTGCCCACGATGAACCCATGTATAAAGCCCTGGAAGAGTCTATGGCATGGCAAAAGGCTGTGATGTTGAAGCCTTCGCAGTTCAGGGATGAGATTTCACCCTATTTCAACACCAGCAACAATAAATACATTGCTGCCATGAAAACCAGCGAGTGCTGGCAGGCTACCCCGGGCAAAGTGATAGAGGTGCTGCGCAAAATTGGCGTGCAGCTGGGCGGTATATTAATGGAGGACTGCAAACTTATAAATGTGGAGAAAGCCGACGACCTTTACAAGGTTGTGGTGCGCATTCATACCGGAGAATATGTGGAATATCACACCCCAGTGTTTGTAAATGCCCTTGGCGACCAGGGCGATCGCTTTGCCAAAATGCTGGACATAGAAACCGGTCTGTATCCTGTGAAGCACCAGGCCTTTATTACGCGTCGCCTGCCCATGCTGGGTATCGAAGGCCGCCCGCTCGACATGCTCATTGACCGCCGCAACTATAAAGGCTTTGTGGCAGTTTACGGGCAGCAGTTGGGTGAAACAGGGCAAATTATCGGTTGTGCCTCGCCGGCCGTCGAACCCATGGAGACAGACAAAAACCTGAAGGTGAACACCAGGGACTTTGCAGAGATCGTTTCTGAAATTTTCATTGACTGGATTCCGGAGATTTCGTCGGTAGGTTTCCAAGCGCTATGGGCAGGTTATTACATCGAGCCCAAAATGATTATCGATGTGGAAAAGGGATTGTTCCTGGGCTTGCGCGGTCAGGGCTTCATGCTGGGGCAATACCTGGCAAAGTTGTATGTGGATCAGCTTACCGGGAAGGAAGTGCCATCGTATTTCAACCGCCTCAAACTGGGTGGTGATGCTTTACTTGAAAAGGCGTTTAAATAAAAAGCCCTCTGCCAATGAGCAGGAAATTCCTTTTCAGGAAGTTACAGGGTTAAAAGCGATTTTGAATTACTTGGGGATTTTTGTTTTTTATTTCATGGATTAGTTTTATCTTTGCAACCTTTTAAAAAAGAAAGCACTTTGAATCCTTTGAAGCAGTTTAATATTGGTTTCGTGGGTCTTTCGTTTGGGAAACATACTTTCTCTTTCGGGATCGATGAAGCTTTTTTTTCCTGCTTCGAGTTCTCAGAAGTGCGCAAGGGGGACCTACAGGTCGAGCTTTTGCTGGACAAGCAAAACAGCATGCTGGTTCTCGACTTTTCGATCAAAGGGTTTGTGGAGTTGGAATGTGACCGTTGCCTTGAGACATACCAGCAAGTCCTTGAGGTGGAAAGAAGGCTGTACGTTAAATTTGGCGATTCCTTCTCGGAGCAAACCGACGAGATTATCGTTATTCCGGCAGGGGAGAGCCATTTCGATGTATCGCAATACGTTTACGAATACATTCACCTGGGGTTGCCCATGCAACATATTCACATGAAGGACAATACCCCGGGCAAAGGATGCGACCCCGTGGTGCTGGAAAAGGTTAACCAATACCTCGAAAAGAACAATCCTACCGAAGCGGGCACTGACAATTCGCTTTGGCAGGCACTGAAAGGGCTGAAGTTTAATGATTGAGAAAACACGTTAATTAATAAATGCTATGGCACATCCAAAGAGTAAAATTTCAAAAACCCGCCGGGACAAAAGAAGGACCCACTACAAAGCTACTGAGCCTGCTTTGACCACTTGCCCCAATTGCGGTTCGGCAAAGCTGATGCACAGGGTTTGCCCCGAGTGCGGTCATTATCGTGGCCAGCTTGCCATCGAGAAGGCGGCAAAGGCTTAATTTTCTGATCGGTTCATCCGAATTGTTCACCAAACTTTAAACCATGCGAATTGGTCTGGACGTTATGGGTGGTGATTTTGCACCGGAAGCAACCGTTTCCGGAGCAATCCTTGCTCAGAAGGAAGTTCCCGAAACCGACAGGATTGTCCTGATCGGCGACGAAAACGCAATTAAAGAACAACTTTCAAAGCAGGGCTCTGACCCCGCTTTGTTTGATATTGTGCATACCTCAGAGGTCATTAGCATGGGCGAGTCGCCTACCAAGGCCTTTGCACAGAAGCCCGATTCGAGCATCGCCAAGGGCTTCAGGTTGCTAAAAAAGGGCAAGATCGACTCCTTTGCCAGTGCCGGCAACACCGGTGCCATGCTCGTGGGCTCTATCTATAGTGTCAATGCCATGCAGGGCGTTATACGTCCGGCCACCACTGCCATTATTCCAAAGGAAGACGGCCGTGTGGGTGTGCTAATCGACGTAGGCACTAACCCCGACAGCAAGCCCGACGTTATGTATCAGTTTGGGCTGCTGGGTGCTATTTATGCGCAATATGTTTACAAAATCGACAACCCCAAAGTGGGGCTGCTCAATATTGGCGAAGAAGAAGACAAGGGTAGCCTGCTTACACAGTCGGCCTTCAGGCTGATGAAAGATTCTTCCGACTTTAACTTTATTGGAAATATCGAAAGCCGCGACCTGTTCAAGGATAAGGTAGATGTGGTGGTTTGCGACGGGTTTACCGGCAATGTTCTTCTTAAAAACATGGAAGCTATGTTCCGCCAGATCGTAAAGCGCGGTTATGGCACCGACCCCTTCTTCTCAAGGTTTAACTACGAGAATTACGGCGGAACCCCCATCCTCGGTATCAATGCCACCGTCGTTATCGGGCATGGAATATCCAATGGCAAGGCCATAAAAAATATGATCCTGCTCTCCAAAGAAGTTTCTGAAGCAGGCTTGGCCGACAAAATCCACAACGCCATTGATCAATATACCCAGGGTAAAATTTTCAACACCGGGACCGACTAAGTTTTTACTTTTTTTCTATGACTAATATTAGTTCAGCCATCACCGCAGTTCATGGTTATGTTCCTGATTATATTCTCTCCAACCAGGAACTTGAGACCATTGTTGATACCACCGACGAATGGATAACCACTCGCACGGGCATAAAGGAGCGGAGGATACAGAAAGGCGAAGGCTTGGGTACTTCCGACATGGGTGCCGAAGCGGTAAAAGGGTTGCTAGAGAAACGTGGCATTGACCCCTCGGAGGTCGATCTGGTGATTTGCTGCACGGTAACCCCCGACATGAAGTTTCCTGCAACCGCCAATGTCATCAGCGACAAAGCGGGAATAAAGAACGCTTTCAGCTTCGACCTTAATGCTGCTTGCTCAGGCTTTATTTATGGTTTGGTTACAGGGTCGAAGTTTGTAGAGTCTGGAATGTACAAAAAAGTGGTTGTGGTTGGCGCCGATAAAATGTCGTCGATTGTTGATTATACCGATCGGCAGACCTGCGTTATTTTTGGCGATGGGGCTGCCGCAGTGCTGCTTGAGCCCACCACCGAACAAGTGGGTGTAATGGACCACGAGTTTCACAGCGATGGCTCGGGCCGCGTTCATCTGCATATGAAGGCCGGTGGCTCTTTAAAGCCTCCAAGCTACGAAACAATTAATGCCCGCGAGCATTATGTTTACCAGGAAGGCCAGTCCGTTTTCAAGTTTGCCGTGACCAACATGGCTGATGTTTCTGCTTCCGTTATTAAAAAGAACAACCTATCGGGCGATGATATTGCGTGGTTGGTTCCCCACCAGGCCAACATGCGCATAATTGAAGCTACCGCCCGCCGCTCGTGCATCCCCATGAACAGGGTAATGGTTAATATTCAGAAATACGGCAATACCACCAACGCCACTATTCCGCTTTGCTTGTGGGAGTGGGAAGAAAAAATGAAAAAGGGGGATAATATCATCCTGACCGCTTTTGGTGGTGGGTTTACCTGGGGCGCAGTTTGGCTCAAATGGGCCTACGACAGCAAGTAACAATCAAACGCTGCTTCGTCTTTTCTAGCTTCTTAGTTTTGGATTTTGCTGATGGCGTTGACCATCGCGTTCCGTTTTTTTCTTCAGATTCTTTTCCAGGGCTTCCGTGAGGTCAATGCCGGTCTGGTTTGCAATGCAGATCACTACAAACAGCACATCGGCCAGTTCATCAGACAAGTTTTTTTCGCGGTCACTATCCTTGAATGACTGATCGCCGTATGTGCGGGCCATGATACGTGCCACTTCGCCCACCTCTTCGGTAAGCATGGCCAGGTTTGTAAGTTCGCTAAAATATCTCACACCAGTAGTGTTTATCCACTGGTCAACTTTTTTCTGGGCTTCCTGTATGGTCATCTTAAAAAGAATTCGGGATTATTCCTTTGCTTTGGTGTCGATAATAATGGTCACCGGGCCATCGTTGATAAGCGAAATTTTCATCATGGCCCCAAAAACACCTGCTTTGGGTGCTTTGCCGGTTTCCTTCTCAAGCTCTTTCAAAAAAGCTTCGTAAAGCGGGATGGCGTGTTCAGGACTTGCGGCGCGAATGTATGAGGGGCGATTCCCTTTTTTTGTGCTGGCATGCAGGGTAAACTGGCTTACCACCAAAATTTTGCCGCTCACCTCGCCTATGGGAAGGTTCATAACCCCTTTCTGATCGTCGAAGATGCGAAGGCGTGATATTTTGCCGGCCAGCCATTCTATATCCTCGCGGCCGTCGGACTCTTCAATGCCAAGCAGCACCAGCAATCCGCGCCCGATAGAGGCGTGCAGGCTGTTTTCAATGTCTACGCTTGCCTTTTCTACACGTTGAATTACCGCTCTCACCCTTTTTTGATTTATGATTTATGAATAATGATTTTTGAAGTAATGATATCATTTCTGTCCTTCCCCAGGTTTTGAAACCTCATCCTGGCCAAAAAAATTCAATAGTCAATATTCAATATTATTCACTTCGTTCATGAGCTCTCCCGCAAGTGCGGGATCGGTTCAATTTCTTCTGTCTTCTCCAAGCAGCATATTAAGGTAATTGCTGTAGCGTAAAATGCTGATTTCTCCATTTTCCACTGCCTCCTTCACCTTGCAGCCGGGCTCGTTGTGGTGGGTGCAGTTGTCGAAACGGCACTTATTGAACAGGGCGCGCATCTCGGGGAAGTAATGCGAGAGGTCCCAGGGTTCGAAATCCACTAGTCCAAACTCTTTTATGCCCGGAGTGTCGATAATAAAGCCGCCCCTGGAGAGCTGAAACATCTCGGCAAAGGTGGTTGTGTGCCGTCCTTTGAGGTGCGCCTGTGAAATGGTCTGCACCTTAAGGTCCAGGCCGGGTTCAATGGCATTTACAAGAGTCGATTTTCCCACGCCTGAGTGGCCTGCCAGCAGGGTAGTCTTTCCGCGCAGCATGTTTTCAAAGACTTCAAGGTTTTCCTTTTGGGTGGCCGAAACGATAAGGGTCTGATAGCCTGTATCGCGATACATCTTTGTCAGCTGTTCGAGGTATTCCGTGCTTTCTTCATTATAGAGGTCGCTTTTGTTGAAAACGATAATGGCCGGAATGCTGTAGGCTTCGCAGGTTACCAGAAAGCGGTCGATGAATCCTGTTGAGGTACGGGGCTCTGCCAGGGTGGCAATAACCATGGCCTGGTCCATGTTGGCTGCAATAATATGTGTCTGTTTGGAAAGGTTGGTAGCCTTTCGGATTATGTAGTTGCGACGGTCGGATATGCCGAAGATGGTGGCGGTTTCCTGGCCCGGGTCAATCTGAAACTCCACCTTATCGCCCACGGCCAGGGGGTTTGTCGATTTCACCCCCGCCATCTTGAATTTTCCGCGCAAGCGGCATTCGTGCCGATGGCCCTGCTCGTCCATAACAGTGTACCAGCTTCCGGTCGATTTTGTAACAATGCCTTTCAATCCAGTATTATTGAAAAATGATTATGGTCCAATTTTTCATAAAATTAGTAATTTAGCGCAAACCCGCAATCGCACATGTCGATAGAAGCTAAAAATGTAACCAAGCTATACGGGGTGCAGAAGGCCCTGCACCAAGTTTCCTTTTCTGTAAGCCAGGGCGAGGTGGTTGCCCTGCTGGGCCCCAACGGGGCCGGCAAGTCGACCATGATGAAGATCCTTACCTGCTATCTTCCACAAACCAGCGGGCAGGTTTCTGTTTGCGGCTTTGATGTGGTTTCGCAGCCCCTTGAGGTGCGGCGCATGGTGGGCTACCTCCCTGAGCACAACCCCCTGTACCTCGAGATGTACGTAAAAGAATACCTTGAGTTTGTGGGAGGCATACATAAACTTGGCAAACAATTGCGCCAGCGCGTAAACGACATGATAGGCCTTACCGGGCTAAGCCTGGAGGCCGGCAAAAAGATTGGCGCCTTGTCGAAAGGCTATCGCCAGCGGGTAGGCTTGGCCCAGGCACTCATTCACGATCCTCAGGTGCTCATCCTCGACGAGCCCACCTCGGGGCTCGACCCCAACCAGCTGGGCGAGATACGCCATCTTATTCGCAACATCGGTAAGGAAAAAACCGTACTGCTCTCCACCCACATCATGCAGGAGGTAGAAGCCGTTTGCGACCGTGTTATCATTATCAACCGCGGAAATATCGTGGCCGACGCTCCTACCAGCCAGGTGCAGCTGCTCAACCAGACCTCGCGCATCATACGTGTGGAATTCGACCGGGCATACCCTGCTCAAAGCCTTCGGGAATTGGAAGGGGTGGTGGATGTGATAGAAACTGGACCCGCTTCCTGCCGCATCTTCGCCCAGAGCGAGCGCGACCTGCGGCCCGAAGTGTTTCGCTTCGCCGTAAAGCACCGACTGGTTATTCTATCCATGGACCATGAGGAGCAATCGCTGGAGCAGGTATTCAGGCAACTTACTGGCTGATCTGATCTTTTTTTTTGATTATATTCATTACCTTTGCACATCAATTTTTTAAAATTCTTAAGCCTTTTTAATTATGGGATATCTTTTTACCTCTGAATCCGTTTCAGAAGGTCATCCGGATAAAGTTGCCGATCAGATTTCTGACGCCCTGCTCGACGAGTTTCTGCGCCAGGATCCTGAATCGAAAGTTGCTTGCGAGACCCTTGTAACCACCGGTCTGGTGGTTTGTGGCGGGGAAGTAAAAACCACGGCCTGGGTCGATATTCAAAGTGTGGTTCGCGAAGTGCTGAAAGAGATTGGATACAACGATTCGGCCCTGAAGTTCGAGGCCGAATCCTGCGGTGTTATTTCTGCCATTCACGAGCAGTCGGCCGATATTCGTCAGGGCGTGGAGCGCGCCCGCGAAGAGGATCAGGGCGCCGGCGACCAGGGTATGATGTTTGGCTACGCTTCGCGCGAAACGGACGAATACATGCCCCTTTCACTCGATCTATCGCATATTTTGCTGCAGCAGCTGGCGCGTATCCGCAAAGAAGGAAAGGTAATGAAGTACCTGCGCCCCGACAGCAAGTCGCAGGTTACTATTGAATACGACGAAGGCCACCAGCCGGTGCGCCTCGATACCATTGTGGTTTCGACCCAGCATGACGAATTTATTCTTCCTGCCGACGATTCTGACCAGGCGCGTCTTTCCGCGGAAGCGGCCATGCAAAAGCAGATAAAGGAAGATATTCAGGAACACCTGATCCCTGCAGCCATAAGCGAGCTGCCCGAAAGGGTTCGGCCCCTGTTTGAGAATGGCTACAAGCTGCTGGTAAACCCCACCGGAAAATTTGTTATTGGCGGCCCCCACGGCGACACTGGCGTGACCGGCCGCAAGATTATCGTGGATACCTATGGCGGAAAAGGAGCCCATGGCGGGGGCGCCTTCTCAGGAAAAGATGCCAGCAAGGTAGACCGCTCGGCTGCTTATGCCGCAAGGCACATTGCCCGCAACATGGTGGCCGCCGGTGTGGCCGATGAGGTGCTCGTGCAGCTGGCCTATGCCATTGGCGTAGCTGAACCGGTTGGCGTTTTTGTAAACACTTACGGCTCCTCCAGAGTGAACCTGTCGGACGGGCAGATCGCTGAAAAAATAAAGGAAATTTTCGACTTGCGCCCATTTGCCATTATCAAGCGTTTTGGGTTGAAAAACCCCATCTTTAAAAGAACCACCACCTACGGACATTTTGGCCGCACCCACTACACTGAAAAAGTGGAGGTATTGTATGATGGCCCGGATGTGGAAGAAGTTAAGGTGAAGGTGGATGGCAAAATAGTGAAGAAGAAGTATAAGGAGGTGAAATTCTTTGCCTGGGAGATGGAAGACTACAAGGAAATCCTGAAAAAGGAATTCAACCTTTAGGAATATACTGTTGTGCAATAATTTGCCTGTACACCTTTTCGGGCAGTAAATACCTGGGGTCCTTTCCTTTATGGAAAGCTTCCCTGATAAAGGTGGACGAGATTTCCACCATGGGTGCTGCGACAGGCCTCACCCTTGGAGCATCATAAAATTCCGATCCTGGCGAGCCTTTGCGTGGATACACGTAAATATCGGTTTCCGCCAGGATTTTTTTGTACTCCTTCCACTGGTCAAATACATCGAGGTTGTCGCTGCCAATAATCAGCACAAAATCCCTTTCGGGAAATTCTTTTTTTAGCACATCAAGGGTTTTGTATGTGTAAGAAGGCCTCTCCATGCTCAGCTCGCGATCACAAACCGAAAAGCCCGGCTGTTCTTCCACGGCCATTTTCAGCAGTTCGAGCCTGACCTGCTCGGGGAGCAAGCCGGCATTTTCCTTTAAGGGGTTATGGGGCGAAATGACAAACCATATCTCTTTAAGGTCGGAGTATTGCAACAGGTGGTGTGCAATGATCAGGTGCCCGGTGTGCACAGGGTTGAAGGATCCCGGGAAAAGGCCTGTTCTTGTTTTTTTCTCAGGGCTGCTCATCAGTCAGCTGTTTTCAAAAAAATCATCCACCAGTTTTCGTGCTTCTTCAATTGCTTGGGGCAACTGGTCGTTTACCACCACTTTGTCGAACTCGCTGGCAAAGCTCAGCTCGTAGCGCGCCTTGCTGAGTCTCTTCTGCAGGCTTTCTGGCGTTTCGGTTTTGCGGTTCACCAGGCGTCTTTCCAGCTCATCCACCGAGGGCGGCATGACGAAAACAGACAGGGCTTTTTCGCCAAACTTTTTCTTAATGTTAATGCCACCGGCCACATCCACATCGAAAACTACATGGTGGCCTTTGTCCCAGATGCGTTGCACCTCCGAGTAGAGGGTGCCGTAATAGCTGCCGTTGTAAACCTCTTCCCACTCCAGGAATTCGTTGTTTTCGATCTTTTGCCGAAAGGTGTCTGCGCTCAGAAAGTAATAATCCACCCCGTCGGTTTCGCCCGGGCGCATGGTCCTGCTAGTGGCCGATACCGAAAACTCGAGCTGCGGCATTTGGGCTAGCAGTGCCTTCACAATGCTGGTTTTGCCGGCCCCTGAAGGAGCGGAAAAGATAAAGAGTTTTCCTTCCATGGTTATAAGATATTCAACAGTTGCTCCTTTATTTTCTCCAGTTCGTCTTTCATCTGCACCACGATCATTTGGATGTTGGCATCGTTGGCTTTGCTGCCAATGGTATTAATCTCGCGGCCTATCTCCTGCGAAATGAAGCCGAGTTTCTTGCCGCCATTATCTTCGGAGCGCATGGTGTCTTCAAAATAATCGAGGTGTTTGGTCAGGCGCACCTTTTCTTCGGTAATGTCGAGTTTTTCGAGATAAAATATCAACTCCTGCTCAAAGCGGTTGGGGTCAGGCTGCCCGGCTTCCTTCAGGTCGTTGAGGCCTTTCAAAAGGCGTGTTTTCAGGTTTTCGATGCGGTTTGACTCGAAGGGGTCTATTTGCCCAAGAAGCCCGCGAATAGTTTCGATGCGGGCATGCAGGTCTTCAGCCAGATGTGCTCCTTCCGATTGTCTGAAGTCATCGGCCTGCTGCATAGCTTCGAGTATGGCAGCCTCGATGGTGGCCCATGATTGCTCATCTTCCTGCTGAGGGGCCTGTTTCAGCACCTCGGGAAAACGGGTTATGGTTGTGATGAGGTCGTCGGGAACGGAGGTTTGCAGTTCCCCGGCAAGTCCTTTCAGTTCGTTGAAATAACGGATAAAGAGCGGTTTGTTAATGGCCACATCGGTATTGCCGCCCAGGTTCTCGACGGTCATGAAAACCTCCACCTTACCTCTTCCAAGCACCTGCCCGGCAAGGTTGCGGATTATCTGTTCCTTTTCCCTGAAACTGCCGGGTATCTTTAAGGAAACATCCAGCGACTTGCTGTTGAGCGATTTAATCTCAATGCTGATACTTTTTTCATCCAGCTGGCAACCAGCCTTACCGAAGCCTGTCATTGATTTGATCATGCGGTTTTTTTATACAAAAATAACATAAATGCCCGTTGATGCCTCAAAACAGGAAAACCGGCCAGTTGGCCGGTCTTCCGGGGGGTTGGGAAAAACCAGGAAAGGTTTATTTTGAGACGGTTTCGGGCGATTCGATTGACTCGGGGTGCTCGCCTTCCACCTCATTAACTTTGTTGTTATCGTTTTCTTCAAAGCCCTGCCGCTCCATCTTACCCCAGGTTTTTTCGCCAATGAAGAACTTAAAGTTCCCGCGAAGGGTAGAGAAAAGTACTACGGGGTGAAAAAGAATGGGCTCGAGCAGGGAAGTGAACAGCATTTTTACCACCTCGCGCCGCTTGTTGTAGCGGTGAAATGAAAGCTCTTCGAACAGAACTGCCCAGAAGCTCAGGGTTATGGCAAACAGGTAAACCGTGGCCAGCAGCAGGAAGAAGAATGGCCAGTTGGGATAGCCCAGGATGGCAATGATAATGAAATATACTATGCCGATAAACTCGATAATAGGGGCCAGCCACTCGAGGAAGAACCAGTAGGGGTGGCCCAGCAGACCCAGGGATTTGTAGCGCGGGTTGAAAAACAGCTTAAAATGCTTGAATAGGCTTTCCATGGTTCCGCGGGTCCAGCGGTCGCGTTGGCGCACCAGCACCTTGAGTTTCGAAGGTACCTCGGTCCAGCAAAGCGGGTCGGGAATATAAATGACGCGGTATTTTTCCTTGCGTTCGGCCATGTATCGGCGCATGCGCACGATCAGCTCCATATCTTCGCCCACCAGGTCGGTATTGTAGCCGCCGCAGTTGATCACCACGTCGCGGTTAAACATGCCAAAAGCACCCGAAATGAGCAAAAGACCGTTGAGCTTACTCCAGGCCATGCGGCCCATTAGGAAGGCCCGGGTATATTCCAGCACCTGGATGCGGGCCAGAAAATTTTTGGGCAGTCGGACCTCTGTAATGTGCCCGTCCTCAATTTTGCACGAGTTGGCAATACGAATAACTCCGCCCGAGGCAATGATTTTGTGGCCCGACTCTTCCAGGAATGGCTTGGCCATGATCAGCAGTGCATCTTCCACCAGGATGGAGTCCACATCGATAGCCGAAATGTACTCCTTCTGGGTAAGGTTGATGCCGGCATTCAGCGCATCGGCCTTGCCTCCATTTTCCTTGTCGATTACCACAAGTTTTGAAAAAGCCTTGTTGCGCGACTTGTAAATGGCTTTAATGGGCTTGGTCTTGAGCTTTTCCTCGTAAAGCAGTTTAACCGGCACCAGATCGTAGGCTTTGATTACCTTGTTGAGTGAATCGTCGGTACTACCATCGTTGATTATGATGACCTCATAGTCGTTGTAATGAAGTGATAGGAGGCTGCGGATATTGTCCACAATAGTTTTCCCTTCGTTGAAGGCCGGGGCAATTAACGAAATGGAAGGCGCCAGGGGAGAAGAGAGCAGCACATTATAGTCTACAAAGCTGTTCTTTCGCATGTAGCGTAGCATGGCAATGGCAGAGAAAATCGCCAGGGCTGTATACGACCCAAAGATGAAAATGGTGAGGATAATAATCCCATTTTCAACTATAAATTGCAGGACTCTAAAAAATTCTATCATTGTGCTGCGGTTTGTTTCGTTATTTCAATAATCTTCCTCAGTTCAGGGTCGGCACGTTCGAAAACCTGATCGAGCAGTTCAGGGCCACCGGGTGTAATACCCGCAATAATGGCCACGGCCCGCTTAAGGATCTTAAAATCTTTCTCGGTTTTTAGCACCTGCTCCATGAAAGTAAGGTCGGCAGGTGTGGCAATGGAGGCCATAGCTTCGATGGCCGCCATTCTGTTGCGGTCCATGTTGAGGTTATAAAAGGCATCATCGTTCTTTTCTTCCAGGCGCTGATCCTGTTGGTAGATATCTTTCAGGGGGCCTGCGTTTTCGGCTACCTCAAGCATGTCGAGTGTCTTTACAGCAACCTGCCTCACTTTGGGGTTCTCATGCTCGAGCAGGCTGAGCACCTGGGGCCACGAATGAATGTGCTTATAAAGCCCTGTCAGCCTGGTGGCAAAAATTACCACGCTGTGGTTTTCGCTGGTCATCCAACGGTCGAACGATTCAATGTGAATCTGGTGGTAATCCAGCGTGTTATGGATGTTTACCTGCTCCCACTCAGTAAGTTCGTACTTCAGGTTATCGAGAAATCCAAGGGGGTCTTCCTCGTTAAGTTTTACCAGGGCCAGCTGCGACTCCATGCGCAATATCCCATCTCGCGAGTTAATATATCTGGCAATGTCGCGGTTTGCATCCTTCACATCCATCTGTGCCAGTTCTCTGAAACCTTTGGCCTTCAGGTTCCATTTGCGGTAGTTTACCTTGCGCAGCGAGTCCTTGTAAAGTTCCAGGTTAAAGTAAAGGTCGCGCAGACGTGTGGCGGCTTCCCCATAAAGGTTGTTGTGCAGCGATAAAAGCTCGTTAATGAAAATATCGCGGTTTATCTCGTGGTTGATGCCAGTAAACTCGAAGGTCTGGTTTTCTTCACCAAAAAGAAAGCTGGTAAGCTCATCCTGGTAAATGCCTTTGATCTCACTCGCCTGTTTCCTCTCGCGGGTTTTTATGGTGCGATTTATCAGGATGTAAAGCAGCAACAGTATAAGGCTGAAGAGGAGGTAAATGACTATTACCACCAGTATCTTTACCTTTAGGCCTGCCTGATGATATCGGTTTTCAAATTTTTGCCACAGGCTCAGGTTTTCGCTGGCTTCAGGCTCTTCGGCAATGGCAAGGATTGCAGAGCCGCTTTCGCCAATTTCGGGCATGGGGCTAATAATAGATTCATTGCTTGTTTCGATGGCGGTATCGGCCATCGCGCTTACCTGAAAAGAAGCGAGCAAAAGCCCTGTTATGGCGAGAAAAATTTTTATGGATACTTTTCCTTTGGTCATTGTGGTGAGTTTTTTCATTTTTCCAACGCCCTTTTAAAACAAGTAAGCAACGCCGGCCTCAACCGTGTATTTATTACCCCACACCCCGCCTTTGTAATACTGGTAGCCTGCACCCGCCCTGATAATAAGTTGTGGGGTCGCTTTTTGCTGATACCATAGCATTACCTTATTGCTTTCGAGGTTGTACACTTCAGACCCGATCAGGGCATCGTCGTCGGCCGAAAAACCTGTGCCTGCCGTAATGGACAAGTGGTGATCGGGCGAGGAGAAATACCTTCTTACGGTAAAGAAGTATGATTGCGATGATGGGGTATTGCTGGCAAAAGTGAAAAACGGCCTGAAGCTGAAATAATACTGTCGGTAGTATTTGCTAATGGATCCGGTAAGGATGAGCAGGTCGTTTTCGGTAAAGTTTAGCAGGCGAAGCCCTGCTGATGCTTCCCAGGCCGAGGGCAGCTTCTGGAACACTTCCAGGCCGGCCCTGAAAGTCGGAAACAGCTTGTCGTGTGGCGAGTATCCTGCATTCAGGTACATATAGGTGCCGGGTCCCAGGGCTGGGTAGGCATCCACCTCAAACTGTAGGCCGGTATTGCCAAAGCGGTCGGCCACATTCACGCGCGAGATGACCGTACCAAAGGCGTTGGTTCGTCTTCCGTATTCGGCGTAAAAAAGGTGCCAGGAGTTAGCCATTTCGAAGTAATCGCCCCGGTATCCCACGCCCACAAAGTTTCTTAGGCGTCCTACCTCAATGGTCGACAGCAGCTCTTTGGCGTCGCGGTGGGTGGGGTCAATATCGAGTATCTGGTGAAGCAGAATTACCGTGGGCTGGTGCTCGCCCAGTTCGTTTAGCATTTGGGCCTTTCTGAAGAGCAGATCAGGGTTGTTGGGATCACTTACGATCACTTTGTCAAGGTAATCAATGGCTTCACGGAAATTGCCGGCCCAGGCCTGTACGTCGGTCATGGCCATTAGTGCGCTCCTGTTCGAAGGCGATTTTTCAATCACACCCTCCAGTATTTTCGAGGCCTCATCGTAGCGCTGCTCCCAGGCCAGGGTTCGGGCCATCAGTATACTTGCATCGTGGTAGTCGGGATTGATTTCAAGGATCTGCCTGCACAGCTCGCGGGCCGCAGATCCTTCCTGCTCAAAGGCCAGGTCCTGGGCCTGAAAAAACAGGTCGTCAAGGTTCAGCTGCGGAACGGGCAGGGCCTGGGCCTGTGTGCCGGCCGAAATGGCTAAAAACAGCAGGAATATTATCCCCTTTAGTTTTTTTAGGCCAAATGCTGATTTATTAATCGTCGTTGTATATTGTTTCATAATGTTTCCGGATTGAAAACATCCTCATTATTGTGTGAATATTGGCTGCCCTGGAAGATATAATCAGTATCCATGCTCAGGAAAGGCTAGCGTTTGATAAGGAATCGTTTAACCCTTATTGACAATTCGTTTGGGCTGAAGGGTTTGGTTAGATAATCGTCGGCCCCCAGCTTGAAAGCTTCAATAATGGTTTCTTCGTTTCCTACTTTCGACAGCACAATAATAGGAGTTGACTTTTGCAGGTCGTTCTTCAGCAGGTTAATCAACTCAAGCCCGCCCGTAAATGGCATAAGCAAGTCGGTGATTACCAGATCGTATTCCTGCGACCTTAGCTTCTCTGAGGCCATCCTGCCATCGTTGGCAACATCTACTTCGTAGCCCTCGCGGGTAAGCTTGTGTTCAATGGCTTTAATAACCATATAATCATCCTCGCAAACGAGTATTTTCATTGTTATGTGATTTAGGGTGTAATCTTGTTCTATATGGTTTTTGTTAAAATCTACAATACAAAGCCCGGTTTCAACCGGCCAGACTGGCTTTTTCTTGCTGTAAATGAATTTACGAAGAAACTGCCAATAATCCGTTACAAAGGTTTGACAAAATTAGGGACTAAAGAATCAGGGTATTTACCGATTTTTCGGGTATTTTTCTCCGTTTTGAAATAGGTATGAATACTGAATTCATTAACCGTAAGGATTAGGTTTTTAACCCGTGGACTCTCAAAAGCGCTATGTATAAAAGGGATGCAGGAAATCTTTCGTAGCCTTTTAAACGGCTGGCTTCAGGAAGGTAACAAAAAATTAATCAGATAGTTTTAAAGGGAATAAAACAAGATTGGGTTAGGTTTGGGTCAGCTTATTCAGTTCTTCCTTGAGTTGTTCGAGGGCAAGCCTGCAGACCCGGGTGGTGTTTTCAACAATACCTGGTATTTTGTCCAGGTTTTCTTTCTTGTCGGCATACTGCTCAATCTGTTCCACATCATCTTCAATCTGGCTAATTCCCACATAATTGAGCTGTGGTTTCAACTTATGGGCAATGTGTCGCACTGCTTCCCAGTCGTGGTTTTGGGTGCTGGTGTTCAGGGTTTCGAGCACTTCCGGAGTGTTGTCCACAAAATAGGAAATCATGGTGACCATAAACTCCTGGTCGCCCTCACTCATTTCTTCGAGGTTGCTGAGGTCGTATAATTTTTCTGTCATGATATTTTCTGGGGAAGGATTAGTAGTAAGTTTTTTTTCTTTTTGCCGGTATTCAGCCACCAGTGTTTTAATTTTCTTTTGCAGGACTTCTGGCTCGTAAGGTTTTGGTACAAAGTCATTTGCCCCGGCCTCCAGGCATTTCTTTCTGGCGTTTTGGCCAATGCTGGCCGTTATGCCAATAATGGGTATGTCCGAATATGGTGCAGCATCAGTGGCCCTGATGGCTTCCATGGTTTGCAGCCCGTTGAGCCCCGGCATTTGCACATCCATTAATATCAGATCGTATTCATTGGTTTTGAGCTTTTCAAGCACATTAAACCCGGTTCTGACGAATTCGGCCTCAATGCCCATTTTTTGCAACTGATGCTTCATTACCATTTGATTCAGCTCCACGTCTTCCGCCACCAGAATTTTAATGTTTTTCAGTTGCGGTGGCTCACTCTTAGCAACAGTTGTTTCTTCTTTGTGGTTGGTCTCCGTGGGCGGGTTCAGGTCGAACGGAAGCAGAAAATGAAAATAAAAAGCCTGCCGGTTCATTTCCTGCAAAAGAATGCTCCCCTGCATAAGGTCGATGTTGTATTTAACTTTTTCTTGGGTAAGGTTGAAATCTGTAGCGCTTGGCAACGCATTTTCGTTAGGAGGTTCGGCAGGGGCAAACTGGCCCAGTACAAAAAAAGATATTTCGAATTTTTCTTTGCTTTTTTCTTCTCCCAGGGCGGTAATTCTTATGGAACGGGTGACGGGCTGTGCCAGCAGGAACTCGGCCAGGTAAATAATGATCTGGCTCAAGCGTCTGCTGTCGCCATACACGCAGTCGGGCAGCGAAAAATCGGCCTCAACGGCGGTATGTATGCCTTTTTCTTCGGCGCGCCGGGCAAAGAGCAGGTGGAAATCTTCTATGGTTTTCTTCAGCGAAAGCGCTTTTATAGCGGGCTTCAAATCGGGTTGCCCTCCCAGGCATGTCAGCAGCATATCATCGATCATTCCCGAGAGGATGCCTGTGGTTCGCTTCAGTTTTTTTACAAAGTCGAGCTGCTGCTCATCTAAGGGAGTGTCGAAAAGCAGTCCGCACAATGCGCTTAGGTTGTAGAGCGGGTTGCGCAGGTCGTGGGCAATGTGCGAGAGTTCCTCCTTGCGCGACACTGGGTCGCCAGGCCAAACCTGCTGCTGGTCAGCCAAAGGCTGCAAAATGATTAAATGTTGCAGGGGCTGCTGCCGGCCCGGCCAAGGGTAAAAGGCCACAAGCAGCTTCATTGCCTTGCCATCCTTGCCCTGCAGGCAAAGCTCCCTTTTCCAGGTCTTACCCGACTGAATCAGGTGCTCAAGCTCGGTTTTGAATCCCGGGTGGTGGGAAGCCGCATGGACAAAATCGGTAAAACGGCCATGCACTTCACTTACATCGTATCCGCTGAGGGAGCCGAATTGTTTGTTGGCATAGGTAACACGCCCTTGCTCGTTAAGCATTAGCAAGGCAATGCTTTCGTCGAGTGCATACCAGTAAAGGTCGAGCAACTCTTCTGTCGATAGTCCATCCTGGTCTTTAATATGCATCCCGGTTAAAATCATTCAGTTATCCATTATCAACGGCCTATCGGGAGGTTTTCCTTGCCAATATGAAAATAAACGTAACAAGCGACGGGTTTTCATCGCCAAATTCGTTTTTTCAAATTTATTGCATTTTGTTCTTCATTTTACGCTTAACCGTAAAAAAAATTAAATAAAAGAGTTATTTTTGTTTGTCACGCCATTTGAAAACTATTTTTTTGCTTTAAAACTTTTTTAACCAGCTTATTATGACTTGGAGGCGAATTGGCGTTTTGCTGGTGTTTTTCCTTATTATGCTGGGCAGTGGTCATGCCCATGGGCAGCGCTTCGATGGCGGCCTTCGTGCCGGCATCGCTGCCAGCGAGGTGTCGGGCGACAATCTGGGCGGACCCGATAAGATGGGCTGGTTTGCTTCCGTTTTTACCAGCACCGGGGTGGGTATCTTCAGCCGTCTGCAGCTGGAACTTCTTTACATACAGAAAGGCAGCCGCTCTCGCCCCAACGAAAAGAATAATTTCTACGACTATCGTTTTTCGCTTCAATATGCCGAGGTTCCCCTGGTGGTAATCTATGATTTCCCTTTCGGGGAAAACCTTCGCCTGGGTGGGCGGCTGTCGCTCGAAGCCGGCCTCTCTGTCGCTTTCTTGGTGGCAGCCCTCGAAAAAGAAAATGACCTTGAAATCGACCTCGGGCAGGAAAAGCCTTACAAGGATGCCGAGTTGAATGTGTTGCTCGGATTGTACTACCCTGTAGCCGACCGCTTCAACTTCCACCTTCGCTTTTCTCAGGGTGTAAGCCCGCTAAGACCCCACTTGGGCGGCTCGCAAACATGGTACAACCGCGGGCAATACAACACCGTGTGGACCTTCGGCCTTGCCTGGTCGCTGCTATAGCAATTCAACCAGCCCACCCAACCGTATTAAGAAATTGTTAAGTTAATTTTAAGGAAACTATAAATGAGCCTTTTATAAAAGGGCCCGGGCCATTTTGCTGGGAAAATTCACTAATTTTGGCTTACATTTAAAAACAATAAATGAAGCCAGGCAATTACCGGATTTTGCTTGTTGACGATGAACCTGACATCCTGGAGTTTATCGGTTACAACCTCACTCGCGAAGGTTACACGGTTTACAAATCCCTCAATGGCAAACAGGCATTGATAAAAGCCCGCGAAGTGCTTCCCCACCTCATTATCCTCGATGTGATGATGCCCGAAATGGACGGCATGGAAACCTGCCGCGAGTTGAGGCGTTTTCCCGAGCTTTCGCACAGCATTATTGCCTTTCTTACTGCCCGCGGAGAAGACTATTCGCAGCTGGCGGGCTTTGAGGCAGGCGCCGACGATTATATTGCCAAGCCCATAAAACCCAGCCTGTTACTGAGCCGTGTGAAAGCCCTGCTGCGCCGCTCGGCCCCTGTAGGCGAAGGCGGCGAAAGAGTACATGTGGGCAGTATAATGATCGATCGCGAGCGTTACCTAATTTTTAAAAACGAGCAGGATATAAGACTGCCGAAAAAGGAATTTGAACTGCTTGCCCTGCTGGCCTCCAAACCCAACAAGGTGTTTTCGCGCGAAGAGATCTTTGCCAGCGTTTGGGGAACCAACGTGGTGGTGGGCGACCGCACTATTGACGTGCACGTACGCAAGCTGCGCGAAAAGATCGGCCTGGAAAATATTAAAACCGTGAAAGGTGTGGGCTACAAATTCGAGGTGTAGGTTATGATGAATTATGCAACCCCGCGCAAACTAGCCCTTATTACTTCTCTGATCGTTTCCCTTGGATTTTCACTTGCTTACGGCATTACCACCCTCATAGTTTATGGCGAGCTGCTCTGGAAAACCCTTCTGGTGGGCAATGGGGTGCTGTTTGTTATTTCTTTTTTTCTGTTTCGCTTCATACTCGAGCGCTTTATTTACGACCGCATAAGGTTGATTTATAAAACTATACACGAGCTGAAAGCCCCAAAAGGCCAGAAAAAGGCCATTGTGTTTGGCAAAGACGACATTATCAGGGAAACCAACCAGGAAGTGCTCGAATGGGCCACCAGCAAAAAGAAGGAAGTGGAAGAGCTGAAAAAGCTCGAAGCCTACCGGCGCGAGTTCCTGGGCAATGTGTCGCACGAGCTTAAAACCCCGATTTTCAACATTCAGGGCTATGTGCTTACCCTGCTCGACGGTGGCATCGACGACCCGAATATAAACCGCAAATACCTTCAGCGTACCGAGCAAAGCATCGACCGCATGGTCGGCATCATTGAAGACCTCGAAGCGATCGCAAAACTGGAGTCGGGCGAGTTGAAGCTCAATTTTTCGACCTTCGACATTGTTTTACTTGCCCGCGAGGTGATGGAGTTTATGGAAATAAAGGCTGGGGCACGAAATATTCAGCTGCACTTTGGCCGCAATTATGATTCGCCTGTTCTTGTGGAAGCCGATCGCCAAGGCATTCAGCAGGTGCTCACTAACCTTTTGGTCAACTCCATTAAGTATGGCACCGATAATGGCCGCACCAAGATCAGTTTTTTCGATATGGACGAAAACATTTTGATTGAAGTAACCGATAGTGGCATTGGTATTCCCCGCGAAGAACTACCGAGGGTGTTCGAAAGGTTTTATCGCGGCGACAAGAGCCGGGCCTTTCGCGAAGGGGAGGGGGGTACCGGACTGGGCCTGGCCATTGTAAAGCACATTATTGAAGCCCACAACCAGACCATCAACGTGCGCAGCACCCTTGGCGTGGGAACTACTTTTGCCTTTACCCTGCAAAAGGGAAAAGCCGCAGCAGGCAGTCGCAGAAACGTGTTTATGCTTTAGGGTAACCTATGTATGTTTTTAACAATTTTAAGAAAAACTTGGTTAATTTCTCGTTAATAACTTTTTCTCTGTGCTGTTTGAAAAAAAGATACTTTTGCCCATCTTTAACACCCCTTAAAAAGGGATTTGAGACACAATTAACAAAAACTTAAAGTTGCAGGGCGTTTTTGTGTTTTTGTTTTCGCTCTAAGCAATTAATTTTGCAACGCAATTTTTGCGAGATATAAAAAATCAATAAGTAAATAGTTAACCAATAAATCCAATCCTAATCTTTTCAATCACAAAACAAAAAACAATGAGAAAACAAACCTTTTTGATGTGTGTGATTGCTGTCTTCGCCATGTTTATTGGGTCGAATGCAGCATTTGCTCAGGTTACTACCTCGAGCATGAATGGCCGAGTGGTTGACAGCGACAATTTGCCCATGCCAGGGGCTACTGTAGTTGCCACTCACGAGCCATCCGGAACAAGGTATGGTACCATTACCAACACTGAAGGCCGCTTTAACCTTCAAGGGATGCGTACTGGTGGGCCATACCGTGTAGAAGTTTCCTATATAGGATATTCTACTGAGGTGTTTTCGGATATCATTTTGTATCTGGGGCAAACTTTTGCTCTGGATGTTGTTTTAATCGAGGGTATGCTCGAACTGGGAGAGGTTCTGATAGTAGGCATGAGGGCTTCTGCTTTTCAGACGGATAAAACCGGTGCCTCAACCAATATTTCGAACCTGCAGTTGAATTCGATGCCCACCATAACCCGGAGCATTCAGGATGTTGCCCGCATATCACCTTATGCTAACGGAATGGGCTTTGCCGGCGGTGACGGACGTTCCACAAACTTCACGGTTGATGGGGCCAATTTTAACAACAACTTTGGATTGAGTGCCAACCTGCCCGGCGGCGGAAACCCCATTTCTTTGGATGCCATTGAGGAAATTCAGGTTGTGATTGCACCCTTCGATGTGCGTCAAACCAATTTTATTGGCGGAGGTATTAATGCCATTACCAAATCAGGAACCAATACCTTCAGAGGCTCAGCTTATACATATATGTATAATCAGGATTTGCGTGGTAATAACATCGGTGATGTTGATTTTGGAGACCGCGACGAAGAATCGAGACAAGTTTATGGCGGAACCCTGGGTGGTCCCATTATCAAAAACAAATTATTCTTTTTTATAAATGCTGAATACGAACTACGTCCCGGACAGGTAGTTACCTGGAGGCCTTCTGACAACGGTGTTGCCAATACTGATCTTATGCTTTCCCGTGCAAGCACTACGGATATGGAAAGGGTAAAACAGCACCTGATGCAAAATTATGGTTATGATGCCGGTTCATATAGTAACTACCCAGCAGATCAAGACAACGCGAAACTGCTGGCACGTATGGACTGGAACATTAACAATGCCAACAAATTGAGTTTCCGCTACAATTATACCAAGAACCAAGGCTGGAACCAAACAAACGGAAACTCAACGGATGCTGGGTTCCGGAATAGGTCAATGGATCGTATTTCACAGCACTCCATGGCTTTCTCAAACTCTATCTATTCCGTGGATAATATCGTGAATTCATTATCCCTGGATTTGAATAGCCGCCTTTCCAATAAGGTTTCAAATCAATTCCTGACCACCTATACTACAATTAAAGACATGCGTGGTTCCAATTCTTCTCCGTTCCCCTTTATTGACATCATGGCAGGTGTTAGAGAAGACGGATCACAGATTCTTGAGCCCTATATTTCTGCTGGTTATGAGTTGTTTACCTGGAACAACGGGGTAAACAACAATATTTTCAATATCATTAACAACACGAACCTGTATTTAGGAGATCATAAAGTTACACTTGGTGCCAGTTATGAATTCCAAATGGCGAATAACTCCTACATGCGTAATGGAACAGGGTATTACCGCTACGCCAGCGTTGACGATTTTCTGAATCAGGCTGCCCCAAGAGACTTTGCATTAACTTATGGTTATGCTGGGGAGAAGAACCCTGCTGCAGAGGTTGCTTTTAATCAAATTGGTATTTATGCCCAGGACGAATGGAATGTCAACCCTAATTTTAAATTGACCGTTGGTGTGCGTGCGGACAATATTTCTTACCAAAACAACCTTATCCGGAACAATGCGATCTATGGACTGGATTTTGGTGGCAGAAAAATTGACACCGGCGAATGGCCAACCTCAAAAATTCAGGTTTCACCCAGGGCAGGATTCTCATGGGATGTTATGGGCGACCAAACAATGAAACTGCGTGGGGGTACTGGTATGTTTACTGGCAGATTGCCATTGGTATTCTTTACCAATATGCCAACCAACTCAGGAATGGTACAAGGTAGTTATGCAGCTGTTACCAGATACGATGCCAATGGAAATGTTACAAGCGCTAATCCTATTTTAACACAATTGGCCGGGCCGATGATTACCAATGTAAATGATATGATTACAATTCTGGGATTGCAAAATACCATTTCTCCCGAGGATGGTGCGCTGCCACGTGATATTAATGGAATCGATCCTGATTTTAAAATGCCTCAGGTTTGGAAAAATTCTTTGGCTCTGGATTATAATGTTCCGGTTTCATTTCCTCTCTCCGTAACTTTGGAAGGTATTTATACCCAAAGTATCAATGCGGTAATGCTGCAAAACTACAACCTTAAGCAACCTGACAACACCTGGCAGAGATTTAATGGAGCTGACGACAGGTATATTTATCCGGCAACCGCCGACCTAACCTACACTTCAAGAAATGCCTACATTCTGGCAAATAATAGCGATGGTTGGAGCGCAATCGGAAACATTACCGTTTTTGCCGAGCCCCTGGAGAACCTGAATTTAATGGTTGCTTATACATACACTGAATCGAAAGAAATTTCTGGTATGCCCGGTAGTAATGCAGCTTCAGCCTACACCGGCCTCTTTCAGATTAACGGACCGCACCTCCCAGAGGTTCAGCGCTCGCAATTTGTTGTGCCTTCAAAAGCAATTGCTTCTGTTGCTTACAGAATTCCTTATGCCAACAATCATATGGCAACCACAGTTAATTTGTTCTATTCCGGTTTCTCACCCCAAGGTTTTAGCTTCGCCTATACCAACGATATGAATGGTGACGGAATTGCAACTGATTTGATATACATTCCAAATGCTAAAGGTGAAATTAATTTTGTTAGTGCTGCCGACGAAAATGCTTTCTTCGCATTTGTTGAACAGGACAAATATCTGAGCAAAAACAAAGGGAGTTATGCCGAAGCATTTTCTGCAAGAGCCCCCTGGACGCACAGATTTGATTTGCGTCTTGCGCAGGATTTCAGCATTAATGTTGCCGGACAAAGGAATACGTTGCAATTCACGCTTGATTTCCTCAACTTTGGAAACCTCCTGAACAGCGAATGGGGCGTTTACAAAAATATGTCTGGGGCAAACAACGGCCGGATTTTAACGTATGAAGGAACAGATGAGAATAATACGCCAACCTTCTCAATGGTTAAGGACTCTGGTGGCAATTATCTGACAGAATCTTACTCTACCCTTTACAACTTCAACCAAACTTGGAGGTTGCAGTTAGGTGTGAGGTATTTTTTCTAGAATAAATGATGGTTTTAAAAGGCTGCCCAACCTGGGTGGCCTTTTTTTCAAGAGGCTGCTTCCAATCGGGGCAGCCTCTTGTATTTTTATGGGTCGAAAATTCGGGGAGGTTGTTTTTTCTATTATTTTTGGACCTTAAAAAGATAGCGGATATGAATAGCAAAGTAATTTCAGCTTTTGTAATTGGCCTTCTAATATTCAGCCTTACTGCTTGCAAGTCAGATGGACTTCCCGGAAGGCAGGATGTAAAAAGAGCGCTGGAGCATCATTTCAACAGAGAAATCTACAAGGATTATGTGGAGGTGCTTGACGCTGAGGTGTTGGAAAAAAGGCAGGATACCTACATGGACGGAAAGTATGCAGATTTGCTGATTGAAGCCAGCATCAGGGTTAAAAAAGGACATGTTATTTCAAAACGTTATACTGCCACCTCGTTTGACGTAAATGAAAAATGGGCCGAAAATTTTGAAGCCACGATGCAAGCGGCCGAATCGGAAGAAGAGCGTCAGAATATCATCAGCCTGTTTGAGGCCAATACTTTTAGCGAAGGCGAACACACCATTGAGGGAACCCTTACCTACGCTTTGTTTGAAGGGAAGTGGCACCTGCTCACCACCACCTTGTTTCCGGCCTATGTCGACCGGCCTGAGGAAATCATTATTAGCGAATAAAACTTGTAATTTAGAAAGATTATAAATAACTTTGTGTACATGCGCGAAGTTTTAAGAAATATTTTCCTCCTGCTAACATTGCTTGCCTTCATGGTTTCCGCCTCCGGATTCCGCTTGGTGAAGCATACCTGCCCATCGTGCAATATTGTGGAATATTCGCTGCAAAATCCGGCTTCATGCTGCGAAACGGAAGCTCCAGCCAAGGCACAAGAGCCTGTTTCCTGCTGCACTTCCGGCAAAGCGCCAATAATCTGTTCGTCGTCCTTTACAATGGACTCATGCTGCGAGTACGAATCGCAACTGTTTGTTATCGAGGAGTTGGTGGCCCCAGCCACCTTCAAAGTGGAAGCCTCCTTGGTAAATTTACCCCTTCAAATTGCCAGGCTTGAGCTGCCGGAAAATATTTCCGTTGATCTTTTTTTTGCTGCCTATCAGCATCCACCTCCGCCTGTTTTTTCGGGGATGGACTACCTCGTTTATCTCCATCAGCTTAAGATAGCTTTCTGCTAAAACATACTGCTTATCCAGCAGCATAACTTGCCCCTTTCTGCCCAATGGTAATGAAAGGCCTGCCCTTTTTGTGTCCAATATTAATTGAAAAAAAAATTACATATGAAAACCATAACATCCCTTTTTGTCACTTTAATAATCGTTCTCTTTTCTGGGATTAATGCACCTGCTTTTTCGCAGGAGCCTGCCCTTGAAGGAAATGTCGAAACCGAAATCAAGGTGCTTGGCCTTTGCGGCATGTGCAAGGACCGCATTGAAAAAGCTGCTTATAGCGTAAGGGGCGTGCGTTCGGCCAGCTGGGATCAGCAGAAAAACCTGCTGACAGTAAATTACCGCGCCAATCGCACCAATCAGCAAGAGATCGAACGCACCATTGCAAAAGCCGGTCATGATACCGAAAATTTCATTACCGACGAGGAAACCTATAAAAACCTGCACCATTGCTGCAAGTATCCGCGCGATCCCGAAATGCTGAAGAATAACAAACTGTTTAACCAGGAATAATCGACTTAGCCATGGAAAAGACTCTTTCAGTAACCGGGTTGCATTGCAATGCCTGCGTAGGCCGGGTTCATAAGGCCCTTTCGGGGATGGCAGGCGTGCACGAAGTGCAAGTTGATCTTCCCTCTGCAACTGTAAAAATAAAATCTGCTGACGAAATTAAAACAGACGACATGAATGCCCTGCTGGAGGATTTGGGCGACTACCGTTTGCACGAAAAAACCTGAAAACCATGAACTCAAAAATAAAGACACTCATTTTTTCCATCCTGATTTTTGTTTCAGGAGGCTTGTTCTCCCAGGGTGGCACACTTAGGGGTGTTGTTTACGAAAGTGAGCCCCACGGTAATCACTTCCACCTTAACCCCCTGATCGGGGCAAATGTGGTGTGGCTTGGCACCACCCGTGGGGCTGCCACCAACTCCGAGGGCCGCTTTCAGCTTGAAAAGCCGGCCAGGCTGCCGCATAAGTTGGTGGTCAGCTATATTGGCTATGAAAGCGACACCCTAAACATTACGGCTGCCGACACCGAGATCAGCGTGTTGCTGGAAGCTACCCGCAATCTTGATGAAGTGGTGGTGGCTGGACGCCGGCCTGGCACACATTACTCCACGCTTGAGCCCATGCTGACCAATGTGATTACCAGCAGCGAGCTTCAGCGCGCAGCCTGTTGCAATCTTTCGGAGGCTTTCGAAACCAACGCTTCCATTGATGTTTCTTACAGCGATGCGGTTTCTGGTGCCCAGCAGATACAGCTGCTTGGCCTGGCAGGCATTTACAGCCAGATACTTACCGAAAACATGCCCACCCTGCGCGGACTGGGGCAGCCTTTTGGCCTGAGCTATACCCCTGGCCCATGGATGGAAGCCATTCAGGTTTCAAAGGGAGCCGCCAGTGTAATCAACGGCTACGAATCTATCACCGGCCAGATCAACGTGGAGCTGAAAAAGCCCGAAAGCGCCGAACAGCTGTTTTATAACTTCTATGCCAATGACTTTGGCCGCCTCGAGAGTTCCGTCAATGCGGCAGTAAGGCTGAACCCACGCTGGCATACCATGGTGATGGCCCACGGAGAGTTACTCAACAACACCATCGACCACAACCACGACACTTTCCTTGACCACCCCCTGGTCAGAAAGTTTAACGTGATCAACCGCTATCGTTACGACCGTCCGGGAATCATGGAGTCGCAATTTGGGGTGCGGCTGCTGCAGGAAGGAAGAGAAGGTGGACAGAAATCTTTCTTCCAGAACAATGAAAACTGGGGATCGGATAATTATTATGGATTCGGCATAAATACCCGCCGGTATGAGGCATTCGCAAAAACCGGTTTCTTCTTCCGCAATATGCCTGATGCCAGCCTTGGCACTCAGTTCGACTTCTCGCACCACAGCCACGACTCGAATTATGGACAAACCACTTATGATGGCACACAAAATACTTTTTACGCCAACATACTGTTCGAAAATACCATTGCCCGCAATCCTGACCACCGGTTTACTACAGGGGTGAGCTTCCTTTTCGACGATTACAGCGAGGTGCTTGCCGACAGCCTCTTTGAGCGCCGTGAGGCCGTGCCGGGTGTGTTCGGGCAGTACACCATGAACCTGGGCGAAGACTTCACCTTCATTGCAGGACTTCGCGCCGACTTTCACAACATCTACGGCGCTTTCCTAACACCCCGCTTTCACGCACGTTACAGGCTTGGCGAGCATACCACCTTCCGTGCTTCTGCCGGGAAAGGCTTACGCGTGCCCAACCTGATTGCCGAGAATACCGGCCTGCTGGTGAGCAACCGCCGCATCAGGGTGCTCGAAGAGATTCAGCCCGAAAGAGCGTGGAACTATGGCGGCAGCGTGACGCGCCACCTGATGTTGTTTAGCAACGATGCTTCGATAACGGCTGAGTATTACCGGACCGATTTTCAAAACCAGCTGATTGTGGATGTGGATACCGATGTGAATGAAGCGCGTTTTTACAACCTGAACGGGAAATCCTACGCCAACAATTTACAGGTGGAAATGAGTTTTGAACCGCTTCGCCGGTTGGAGATGACGGCAGCTTACCGGTACACCGATGTAAAAACTACCATTAATGATGTGCTGGAAGTAAAACCATTTGTGAACCGTTACAAGGGGCTGCTTTCCGGTTCGTATGCCACCCGTAGCAACCGCTGGCAGGTCGACCTGACGGTCCAGTTCAACGGCCCGAGCCGCATTCCTTCAACCGATATGCTGCCCGAGCAGTTTCGCATGCCAACCCAGTCGCCTGCCCATACCATGTTGCTGGGGCAGGTTACCTACCGGCTCAGGGCGCTCGACCTATACCTTGGTGGAGAGAACCTGACCAACTTCAGGCAAATGAACCCCATAATTGCATCGGCCGATCCATTCGGCGATTACTTTGATGGTTCCATGATTTGGGGCCCCATTATGGGGCGTATGATCTACGTGGGGCTGCGCTATTCCATAGAAAGGTAAGCTTAAACTTGAGATATTACCTTTCTTGAATTTTTGTGGCTTTTGAGTCTTCTTTGAGATCCTTTGTGCAATAGTTTTTTTGTTACACAGAGTTCCATTGAGAAGGCACAGAAGCCACAAAGTTTTTTATTCTTGCCTCAATTTTGAAAGGTTCTTTTCCGGAAAAAAGCTTTTATTTTTCAGGGATATACCGTATTTTACAATAACCGGTTTTGATTAGGTTTTAATCAGGAAATTTGCTCCACCTATGGAGGAACGCGTGCTGAAAAAGCTTCAGGTGCTGGCCGATGCGGCCAAGTATGATGTGTCGTGCTCATCGAGCGGCAGCAACCGCCCTGCAAGGGATGGCGGTCTGGGCAATGCCGCCCGGGCGGGTATCTGTCATTCCTTTACTGAAGATGGCCGCTGTATCTCTCTGCTGAAAATCTTATACACCAACCATTGCATTTACGATTGCGCCTACTGCATAAACCGCCGCAGCAATGATGTGCCGCGTGCCGCTTTTTCGGTCGATGAGCTTGTTGACCTGACCATCAACTTTTACCGGCGCAATTACATCGAAGGTTTGTTTTTGAGCTCTGGGGTGGTGGTGAGCCCCGATCATACCATGGAACGCCTCATTGCCGTGGCCCGTAAGCTGCGCGAAGAGCAGCATTTCAACGGGTACATCCACATGAAGGCCATTCCCGGCGCAAGCCCTGGGCTGGTTGCCGAAGCCGGCTTGTATGCCGACCGCCTGAGTGTTAACATTGAGATCCCATCCGAAACCAATCTGCGGCTTTTGGCTCCTGAAAAGGACTTCAGCAGCGTGCTCAATCCCATGGATCAGATACATACCGGCATTGTGGTCAACAAAGAAGAAAGAAAAAAATTCCGTAAGGCGCCACGCTTTGTTCCGGCCGGGCAAAGCACCCAGCTCATTGTGGGTGCCAGCCCAGAGAGCGATTTCGACATCCTGAAACTGGCATCGGGCTTTTACAGGCAACAGCAACTGAAGCGGGTTTATTACTCGGGCTTTGTGCCGGTAAATCAAAGCGACAGCCGCCTGCCGGCGCTTCAGAAGCCACCGCTTTTGCGCGAAAACCGCCTTTACCAGGCCGACTGGCTGATGCGCTTCTACGAATTCAGGTTTGATGAGATTCTGGACAATAAGAACCTGTTTCTTGATCCGAACATGGATCCCAAGCTAGCATGGGCCCTGCGTAATCCGCAATATTTCCCGGTTGACCTGAATTCGGCGCCTTACGAGAGTATACTTCGGGTGCCCGGCATTGGGGTGCGCTCGGCCAAACTCATTGCGGCCAACCGCCGCTTCGGCAGCATTACCTTTACACATCTTAAACGCATGGGCGTAGCATTGAACCGTGCCCGCTACTTCATTCTTTGCCGCGAACTGCCCATGCAGGTGCGCGATCTCAATCCTGTGTATCTGCGCCGCAAACTGGCCCCTACCAAAGAAAAACAAAGCATTCAGCTAAGTCTGTTTGAAAATGAATAAGCTAATACCATCAAACCTTTGTTTTGTTTACGATGGCAGCTTCGAAGGCTTCCTGAATAGTGTGTTCGAATGTTTTGAACGAAGGGTTTTTCCTGAAGCGATGATTCCATCATCACGGCCATCGCAACTGCTGTTGGGCGAAACCCTGCAAGTTGATGCCGATCCGCAAAGGGCAGGTCGTGTGCGCGATGGCATCGTCAGGCGGTCGAGCCATCGCAATGCCAGTATACTGCAGGTAGCCTTTCTTTCGGAGTTGCCGGGCGTGGAAATGCTGCTGCTGCGCTATCTGCAAAAACTCTTCGCCGACCCAACGGGGCAATACTGGCAAAACATGCTCGATGATGAAGTGTTTGAACTTATCCAGATTTCCCGTAAGGTAAAAAAAGAAGTACACCGCTTCCATGGTTTTGTGCGCTTTCAGAAAACCGCCGACGGAATGTATTTCGCACCTATTGAGCCCGACCACAACATTATTAAACTGCTGGCAGGGCATTTCAGGGAGCGCTTTGCCACCCAGCAGTGGATCATTTACGACACCAGGAGAAATTACGGCATATATTACGATCTGCATTCCGTTAAGGAAATGGTGTTTGAAAATCACCGCATCGACTTTATCTCGGGCAATGTGGCGCAGGAGGTGAAAGATATGGACGAAGACTTTTACAGCACCCTGTGGAAGGAGTATTACGATGCCATCAACATTATTGAGCGGCAAAACCACCGCCAAATGACCAATCTAATGCCCAAAAGGTACTGGAAATACCTTCCCGAGAAGGGAAATAAAGGCCCTGAACAGTAACTCCTCTTCAAATGAAGGGACTGCCCGCAGGTTTGGAAAAAAATCGCCAAATTTGCCTTGCTTAAGGCCCGCTCTATGATTAATACCAAATTCCAGGAAAACATTCAGCTTGTACTCAAAACCCTTCCGGGGAAACCGGGAGTATACCAGTTTTTCGATGAGCAAGGCAAAATCATTTATATTGGCAAGGCCAAAAACCTGAAAAAGCGGGTTACATCATACTTTAATCGCGAACACTACGACAGCGGAAAGGTGATGGTAATGGTGAAGCGCGTAGCCGAAGTTAGGCATATTGTTGTGGACAGCGAGCTGGATGCCTTGCTGCTGGAAAACAACCTGATAAAGAAGTATCAGCCGCGCTACAACATAATGCTCAAGGACGACAAGACCTACCCCTGGATATGTATTAAGAACGAAGCGTTTCCGCGCATTTTCCCGACCCGCAACCTGGTGCGCGATGGCAGCAAATACTTCGGGCCCTATGCTTCGGGCAAAATGATGCACGCGCTGCTCGACCTGATCCGCCAGCTTTTTCAGTATCGAACCTGCCGCCTTAATTTAAGTGAAGAAAACATCAGGGCTAAAAAATTCAGGATCTGTCTTCAATACCACATTGGCAACTGCCTGGGACCCTGCGAAGGTCTGCAAAGCATGGAAGACTATAATGAAACCATCAGCCAGATTGAAGAAATCATTAAGGGCAACCTGGGCGCGGTGAATGCCCGGCTGAAGGAACTCATGAAGAAATATGCGGCAGCTTACGAGTTTGAAAGGGCCAACGTGGTGAAGGAGAAAATCGAATTGCTTGAAAACTATCAGAGCAAATCAACAGTGGTGAGCATGTCGGTGACAAATGTGGATGTGTATTCGGTGATCAGCGACCAGGAGCATGGCTACGTGAACTTTATGAAGGTGGTAAACGGTGCAGTGGTACAGTCGCATACATTGGAAATTCGCAAAAAACTTGATGAGACTGATGCGGACTTGCTGGAGATGGCAATCATAGAATTGCGCCAGCGGTTTCAGAGCAATGCCACTGAAGCGGTGGTGCCGGTTAAGCCGGCAACGGCCATTCCTGATGTGCGCTTCCTTATCCCGCAAAGGGGCGACAAAAAGAAACTGCTGGAACTTTCGCAGCGCAACGCCAAATATCACCGGCTCGAAAAATTGAAGCAAAAGGAACTGGTCGATCCCGAGCGCCATACCCGACGCATCCTTCAAAAGATGAAAGAAGACCTTCACCTGCCCAATGCCCCTGCATATATCGAATGCTTCGACAACAGCAACACACAGGGCACTTACCCGGTGGCGGCCATGGTGGTTTTTCGCAATGCCCGCCCCAGCAAAAAGGAGTACCGGCATTTCAACATTAAGACCGTGGAAGGCCCCGACGATTTTGCCAGCATGGAAGAAGTGGTCTCGCGCAGGTACAAGCGCTTGCTGGCTGAAGACCAGCCATTGCCCCACTTGGTGGTGGTCGATGGTGGTAAGGGACAACTAAGCGCGGCGGTGGAAGCACTGCAGAAACTAGGCCTGCGCGGGAAAGTGCCCGTAATTGGTATTGCAAAGCGGCTCGAAGAGATTTATTTCCCCGGCGACAGCATTCCCATTTACATTGACAAGAAATCAGAAAGCCTGAAGATCATTCAGCTCTTGCGTGATGAAGCCCACCGTTTTGGCATTACCCACCACCGCAACCGCCGCGAAAAGGGAAGCCTGAAGTCGCAACTATCAGAAATCAAAGGCATTGGACCTCAAACCGAGAAGATACTGCTTAACACCTTCAAGTCGGTGGCCGGTATTAAACGCGCTAGCGAAGAAGAATTGGTGAAAGCCGTTGGGGCGGCAAAGGCAAAAATCCTGAAAGACTTTTTTGAAAAATGATTTGGTTAACTGGAAATAATATTCTTTTTTTGTTTGTAAATATTGCAATTCATACAATCCACAATTTAATAATAATATAACCACTTCAAAACATCATGACTGACGAAAGATTTCAGGAGGCCGATAACCGCTTGTATTCCCAGGCAGCCATTGCCATTGCCACCTATCTGGGCGGACCCATTGCTGCAGGTGCCTTGATGCGTAGAAACTTTATTAATCTGGGCCAGGAACAATGGGGCAAGCATGCCTTTTTCTTTGGCTTTGTTGCCACCGTCCTGATCTTTTTGGGTATTTTTTTATTGCCCGATGCTGTTATTGACAAAATACCTGATGCATTAATCCCGGCCATTTATACCGGAATTGTTTTTTTATTTGTGAAACGCATTCAGGGCCCAAAACTAAAGGACCACAAAGAAAGCAATGGTCCTTTCTTCTCGAAATGGAGGGCGGCTGGCATTGGTTCATTGTATATGCTGGGCTTGTTGGCCGTTATTTTTGCTTTTGCTTTCTGGGGCCCGGAAGATTTTGACAGTAAAAGTTATGACCAGGGAATAAGTGAGTTTATTCAAAATGAAGAGGACTCTATGGAGGTTTTTTATCTGCTTGAAATGGGCTATGATGACTTATTGGTAAAGTTTATTCCTGAAAAGGGAATTCCCCTTTGGAAAAAGAACCTCCAAATCGTTGATGAGCTTTCGGGCATTGAAGGCTTGTATCCTGAGTTGAAAGTGCAACTTGAGAAACTCCGGCAGTATTCTTTGCTTCGAATTAAATCCCTTGAGTTAATTATGCAGGCTACGGTTGAGAAAACCGATGATTACGAATTCGAAATAGATAGTGTTTTCATGGAAATCAATACGTTGATCGATAACATGTAGTAATTTGGTTTTGGGCGTTTTTTTTTAGAAATTCGCCAATAATTGAACTCCTGAAAAATGGAACTCCAGCCTTGGGTTGAAAAGTTTTTGGTTTGGCGGCAAAAGCACCTCAGCGACAGGAATTTTATTCTGATCCTTTGCGTGTTTATTGGCTTGCTGGCATCTATTGCCGCGGTTGTGCTTAAAACCGGGGTGCACTATTTCGAAGCCTGGGTGCGCAACACGCCCGGCCGGCACATGGAGAACTATTTCTTCCTGATATTCCCGCTGATCGGGATCCTGATCACTGTTTTCTACATTCGAAACTTTGTTAAGGACGATATAAGTCACGGCGTTTCTCGCATTTTGTATTCCATTTCGCGCAACAAGGGTGTGATGAAGATGCACAATATGTGGTCGTCGGTGGTGGCCTGTACTTTTACCAGCGGCTTTGGCGGCTCGGTGGGTATGGAGGCGCCTATCGTAAGCACTGGTGCGGCCATTGGATCCAATGTGGCACAGGCTGTGAAACTGGGTCATAAACGTACTGTTTTGCTTATGGGTTGTGGTGCAGCGGCCGCCATTGCAGCCATTTTTAAGGCACCCATTGCCGGGCTGATCTTTGCACTGGAGGTGCTCATGCTCGACCTCACCATGGCTTCTATTATTCCGCTGCTTACAGCGGCCGTTACAGGCGCCATTTTCTCTGCCTTTTTTCTGGGCGAAGGGGTGGAGTTCTATTTCACTCTTAGGGATGCCTTCGACTATTCCTCTATCCCTTTTTATATTCTCCTGGGAATTTTTACCGGTGCCGTATCATTGTATTTTTCATGGATGAATGGGAAGGTAGAGGCCCGTATGAAAAAGATAAAAAAGGCTTATAACAGGGCATTGGTGGGCGGCTTGGTGCTGGGCGTCCTTATATTCCTCTTTCCCCCGCTCTTTGGCGAAGGCTACTTTACTATGCGCAGCATGCTTTCCGGGCAACCCGAACAACTGCTGCTCGAGAGTCCTTTTGGCCACCTGATGGACCATACCGGCTTGCTTTTTATTGGCTTTTTGATTGGTGTCTTGTTCTTCAAAGCCATTGCCACTTCGCTTACAACCAGTGCAGGTGGAATTGGAGGGGTATTTGCACCAAGCCTCTTTATGGGTGGTATTTCAGGTTTTGTTTTTTCCCGTCTGATAAATACCTTCAGTGGTTTTAAGGTTTCAGAATACAATTTTGCCCTGGTGGGAATGGCCGGCCTGATGGCTGGGGTTGTTCATGCACCGCTGACAGCAATCTTCCTTATCGCTGAAATAACAGGGGGCTATCAGCTTTTCATCCCGCTGATCATTACGGCATCCATTTCGTACCTGACGGTTTTTTATTTTCAGCCCCATTCGCTTTATACCAAGAAATTGGCAGAAAGAGGTGAGCTCATTACCCACCACAAGGATAAAGCCGTGCTGACTTTGCTCAACGTCGAATCCGTAATTGAAACAAACCTCAATACCGTTACGCCCGAAATGACCTTGGGCGAGCTGGTAAAGGTCATTGCCAAATCGAAGCGCAACATTTTTCCTGTGCTCGATCCTGATGGGAACTTCCTGGGCATTGTGTGGCTCGACGATGTGCGCGAGATTATGTTCGACAGCAGTAAATATGACCAACTCAAAGTGCGAAACCTGATGTTTCAGCCAAGGGCAACGGTGAGCTTAACAGACAGCATGGATACCGTGATGAGAAAGTTCCGCGAAAGCGAGCTGTGGAACATGGCGGTGGTGGAGAAGGGCAAATACAAGGGCTACATTTCCCGCTCCAATGTGTTCAATATTTACCGCAATATGCTTATTGAGTTTTCGGAAGAATAATGTAGGGACAAGTTGCGACCTGTCCCTACGCGTGTGGGTCCTAATAATTCTTCTCCGGGTACAGATCGAACCACCACTGCGGCTGGTCTTTCAGATATCTGTCCCACCATGCCATAATGGTGTTGTGCCATTCGATACGCTTGCTGTAGGTCACAATATGGTGATCTTCGCCTTTTACGAGGATGAGTTCCACGGGCCGTCCAAGAATTTTAAGGGCGGTGTACATCTGTATGCTTTCGCCGGGAGGCACGTTGGTGTCGCTGTCGCCGCTGAGCAACAGCAGCGGGGTATTCACCTTGTCGGCATGGAACAGGGGGCTTTGGCCAACATAAATATCTTGCCTATTCCAGGGGAAGCTAAAGGCTGTTGCACCGGCGCTGTATGAATAGCCCCAGTATCCTTCGCCCCAGTAGCTCGAAATGGAACTGATGCCGGCATGCGAAATGGCGGTGGCAAAAATATCGGTGCGGGTCATAAGCAGCATGGTCATAAAGCCGCCGTAAGAGGCGCCTGCACAGCCTACCTTTGATGCGTCGGTAAAGGGGTGTTCGTTGAGAAAGGCTTTGGTCGCATCAATAATTTCATCGGCCACAGTAATGCCCCAGTTGTTCACGTGGGCGGCAGAGAATTCCTGCCCGAAACCAATGGCGCCGCTGGGCTGCAAAACGTATACCACATAACCGTTGCCGGCCCAGAGATTAAAGGGATAGCGTCCACTAAAGGTGCGACCTACAGGGGTAGTACCGCCATAGTAATACACAATTACGGGGTATTTCTTTTCCGGATCGAAGTCGGGCGGAAGGTAATAGCGACCTTTAATATTTAGGTTTTCAACGGTGGAAAAGTCCCAGTCGCGGATTTCGCCAAACTGCACATGGCGGTAGGTATTACCTTCGGTGTCTTCCAGCACCTGGAAACGGTTGTTTCGCAGGTTCATCACATAGGCTTTCTGTGGAGCGTTGGTTTGCGAGCCAAGGTAAGTGGCGGTGAGTTCCTTTTCGGCAAAATTGAGGCCCGATAGCATGTCTGCACCGGTCTCAACCTTGCTGAAGCGCTCGCGGCGAACATCATAACGGTAAAGACGCTGGTAATCTTCTTCCACCACATGCAGATAAATATTGTTTTCCACCGGATGCCAGTAAACGGAAGACACCGAAGGGTTGAAATTCAGGGTAATACATTTCACGCTACCGGTTTCAAGGTCATAGATGTAAGCCTGGCGGTCCGTGTTATTTGAGATGGTTCCTTCGGGGATGTTAAGACCAGTTCCATCAAAGGCCATGGGGCCGCCGGTGGCAAGTAACTTTTTGCCATCGGGCGAAAAAGCTGCCGATACTCCCCAACTCTGATTGGTTCGAAGGGTATCCACTGAAAGGGTTGAAAGATCGAGTAGCAAAAGGTCAGATTTGGAGAAGGGGCGCTCCTGGTAGTCGGGCCTCGACAGGCTGATAAGCAAGGTTTTGCTGTCGGGGCTGATGTCCATAAGCGAGGTGCTCACATTGCCATATGTCAGGCGGGTTTTCAGTCCTGTGGCCACATCATATTTGTAAAGGAAGTTTCGGTTTCTCCAGTTTCCGGGGCGGTCCTGCATGCCAAGTACCTGCCGCATGGTGGCATCGGTGCCCGAGCCATCTTCACGCACCGTGTAAATGATAAAACTTCCGTCGGGCGCCCAGCGGAACATGCCCATTTTGTCCTCGTCTTCAAGCAGGGTGCGTATCTCGCCGGTTTCAATGTTGTGCCAGTGTATGGTCGACTTATTGTTGCGGCTGGTAACATAGGTCAATATGCTTCCGCTGGAAAGCCATGTGCAGCGCGATGCCCGAGAGTGCTTAAAAGAATACACCATGCGGTTGTCGGAAAAGCGGCGAATGTCGGTCCACGATTCCGATTGGTCGCTGGGTGGCAGCGACTGCCGGTAGCTGATGGCGTAATGCTTGCCATCGGCCGAAGGCCGCACGGAGGTAATCTTTACCCCGTCCATAACATGGTTTATGTTCTTTATGTTTTGCGGGCTCAGAGAAGGGGACAGGTCGCCCAAGGCAAAGGGCTCCTTTATCTCCAGGGTGGCTGTGAGTCGCCACTCCAGGCTCTCTCCGGCCGGTTTCAGCGCCTTAACCACCAGCAGGTGGGTGCCGCGGGGAAGCTTCAGTTCTTTCGAAACCCGCCCGGTAGTCCCTTTTTCCTTTTCAATGGTGGTTTTGCTGCCAATGCGCTCGCCGTTGAGATAGGCCTCGACCATATGTGCGCTCCTTATTTCAAGCTGGGTGGAGATCCAGCGCTCGGTCTTTATGTAGGTGGCAAGGTAAGCCACCTGTGGCTCGCTGGTTTCGCTGCCATCGTGCAGCACCAGGAAGCCATTCTCATCGGCGAAAGCCGCCTGCCATTGCGAACTTCTGCCACCAAACCATGGCAGCATGATGTTTTCCTCAGGGAAATAATCTTTCAAGCTGAAATGGCTGAAAGAGAGCAACTCATTGTTTGAAAAAGTTTTCCCTTCCACATTTTTCATTTCGTGAAAGGCTGGGTTGCTCAATGGTAAGGGGCCAGTGGAAAGCCATTGGGGGATGACTAGTTTTTCCTGGGCCGGCACCAGAAAGGGGATAAGCATCAGGGCCCATAAAACAAAGATGGTTCTGTTCATGTTAATAAGGTTATTGATTAATTTGATTTTTTAAGCAAATTCCGGGTAAAAATAGCATTTTTAGGCCTTTCGATCAGCATAGGCGATTGCTTAAAATTGTTTAATTTTGAGCCTGTTTTAGCGGAATAAACTTCAACATTATAAAAACTTCGAAATATCATGGAAAAAGACCGTCAGATTTTTGATTTGATTGAGCAGGAGCACCAGCGGCAGTTGCATGGCGTGGAGCTGATCGCCTCCGAGAACTTTGTAAGCGAGCAGGTGATGCGTGCCATGGGCAGCGTGATGACCAACAAATACGCCGAGGGCTATCCCGGTCGCCGTTATTATGGTGGCTGCCAGATTGTTGACCAGAGCGAGCAGCTTGCTATCGACCGTGCCAAGGAGCTTTTTGGTGCCGAATATGCCAATGTGCAGCCCCACAGCGGTGCCCAGGCCAATGCAGCCGTGTTCCTTGCCTGTCTGCAGCCCGGCGACACCTTTATGGGCCTCGACCTCAGTCATGGCGGTCACCTTTCGCATGGCTCGCCCGTAAACCTCTCGGGTCTCATTTATAGCCCGGTGGCCTATACCGTGAAGGAAGACACTGGCACCATCGACTATGAGCAGATGGAAAAAATGGCCCTGCAGGAAAAACCCAAGATGATTATTGCCGGCGCTTCTGCCTATCCGCGCGACTGGGACTACAAGCGCATACGCGAAATCGCCGACAAGGTAGGTGCCATACTGATGGCCGACATTGCCCACCCAGCCGGACTTATCGCAGCCGGGCTCCTCAACGACCCGCTGCCGCATTGCCATATCATTACCACCACCACCCACAAAACGCTTCGTGGTCCGCGCGGTGGCCTCATCCTTATAGGCAAGGATTTCGAGAACCCATGGGGCCAGAAAACACCCAAGGGCGAAATTAAGATGATGTCGGCCGTGATCGACAGCGCCGTTTTCCCCGGAACCCAGGGTGGCCCGCTGGAGCATGTGATTGCCGCCAAGGCCGTGGCCTTTGGAGAAGCCCTGCATCCTTCCTTCAAAGAATACGGAATACAGGTGATGAAAAACGCCCAGGCCATGGCCAAGGCTTTTATGGCCAAAGGCTACCATGTTACTTCGGGTGGCACCGACAACCACCTCATGCTGATCGACCTGCGTTCAAAATTCCCTGAAATTACCGGCAAGAAGGTTGAGAACACCTTGGTGCTGGCCGATATCACCATCAATAAGAACATGGTGCCCTTCGACAGCCGCTCGCCCTTCACCACTTCCGGCATCCGCATTGGTACGCCTGCCATTACAACCCGCGGCCTCAGGGAAGAGCATGCCGTGCAAATCGTCGACCTGATTGACGAGGTGATCTCTAACATCGACAACCAGGAAGTGATTGAAAGCGTCAAGAAAAAAGTGCATAAGCTTATGGAAGGCTTTCCGCTTTTTGCGTATTAAAAAAATCTGAATAATAGAAATGGAGGCCTGCGCCTCCATTTTTTTTTGCCTTTTTCGGCCATTAATCGAACTTTTTTTTGCCAAGGTGGGCAAATTTCTCATTTTTGTTTTTGTATCTTTGATTTTTATAGGAAAAATCTGATAAACTCTTTTTTGGATCATGAAGACCATTTATCTTGTTCGTCACGCCAAATCATCTTGGGCAGATCCCGGCCAGAGAGACCATGAGCGTCCGTTGCTGGAGGCAGGCATCGACCGTACTCAAAAGGTCGCGGATTTTCTGATAGAAAAGAAGGTCAAACCCGGGCTTATCATTTCGAGCCATGCAGTGCGTGCCTTCCAGACCGCCCGTCTGCTGGCCAAAGCCCTGGGCTTCCCCGAAGAAGATATCCGCCAGGAGCGCCAGATTTACCTTGGAACCGAAGATAGCCTGCTCGATTTGGTGCATGCACTGCCCGACGAGCTGGAGAGTGTGATGCTGGTGGGGCACAACCCGGTTATGACAGGCCTGGCACAAATGCTACAGGCCAGGATTGCCGACTACCTGCCCACCTCGGCTGTGGTCAGCATCTCCTTTGAACCCGGCAACTGGCAAAATGTGCTTCTTGCCTCAAAGCGGGTCAACTTTGTGGTTTACCCAAGGATGCTTTGAGGGTTTTTTCAGAAAACTTAATATTGCTTTAACGAAACGCAATGGTTTTTAGCGTATTATTGCTGTTATGATGGTTCCGGGATACCGTTTGCAGAACCTGACTATATCGTTCTAAAATGAAGAAAGTGCAAAATATAAACCGTGAGATTAGCTGGCTCTCGTTCAACGAGCGGGTGCTGCAGGAGGCTGCCGATGAGCGGGTACCCCTCATTGAGCGCCTACGGTTTCTGGGCATTTACTCAAACAACCTCGACGAGTTTTATCGCGTAAGGGTGGCTACCCTGAGGCGCATCAGCGACTTTAGCGAGGATATCCCCGAAGACCTGCCATTCGAACCGGCAAAGATCCTGAATAGGATCAACGACATTGAAATGAAGCAGCAGGAGAGGTTTAACAGCATTTACCGGGAGCTACTTGCTGAATTGGAAAAGCATAATATTTTCTTGCTCAACGAAAAGGAACTTAACCCTGAGCAGGGTGAGTTTGTGACCCGTTTTTTTGAGGAAAATGTGCGCCCCAACCTTTTCCCCATTATGATCAAAAATTTCAAGCGTTCCTCCTTTTTGCGCGACCGGGCCATCTACCTGGCGGTGCACCTGCAGAAACGGGACAAGAGCCTGAAAGATGACTCGGCCCTGATCAGGGTTCCCGCTGCCAGCATTTCGCGCTTTGTGCTACTGCCGCGTGCCAACGACAAGCAATTCATTATCTTGCTAGATGATGTAATTCGCTACAACCTTGCCAGCATTTTTTCCATTTTCGATTACGACAAGTTCGATGCTTACTCCATAAAACTTACGCGTGATGCCGAGCTCGACATCGACAACGATGTGTCGAAAAGTTTTATGGAGCGCATTACCGAAAGCCTGAAGCAGCGCAAGCAGGGCCGTCCGGTGCGTTTCATTTACGATGAGGCCATGCCCAAAAGCCTGCTGAAGATGCTTGCCGAAAGGCTCAAAATCTCTGAAAAGGATAATATGCACCATGGGGGGCGCTATCATAACTTCAAGGATTTTATGACCTTTCCCAATGTGGGGAAGGCCCATTTGGAATACCCCCCCATGCCGCCTCTTCCTCATTCGAGCTTGGCGGGTGCCAAGAGCATGCTGGCGGCCATGCGGCAAAAAGACATAATGCTACACTTTCCCTACCAGTCGTTTCACTACATTGTCGATTTGCTTCGCGAAGCCTCCATCGATCCCAAAGTAAGGTCAATAAAAATGACCTTGTACCGGGTGGCAAAAAATTCGAAGGTGATCAATGCCCTGGTAAATGCCGCACGCAATGGCAAAAAGGTGACCGTTTTTCTTGAGCTGCAAGCCCGCTTCGACGAAAAAGCCAACATTTACTGGTCGGAAAAGATGCAGGAAGAAGGGGTGGAGATCATTCACGGGGTGCAGGGGCTGAAGGTGCACAGCAAGCTTATCCTCATTAAGCGGAAGGAAGGCAAGAAGACTATGCTTTATGCGAATATCGGAACCGGCAACTTCAATGAAGAAACCGCTGGGGTGTATGGCGATGACAGCCTGCTCACCTGTAACCCCCACATCACCGAGGAGGTTGACAAGGTATTCAGCTTGTTTGAAAAGACCTGGTATGCGCCGGTAAACTTCAGGCACCTTATCGTTTCACCTTTCCGCACACGTAATTTTGTTGTGCAGCAAATTGAACGTGAAATTAAAAATGCCAGGGCAGGTAAACCCGCTGCCATCTTTATGAAGCTGAACTCACTGGTGGATGAGGCAATTGTTAAAAAACTCTATGCCGCCAGCAAGGCAGGGGTAAAATGTCGCCTGATTGTTCGTGGCATTTGCGTGCTTATACCCGGGAGACCGGGCCTGAGCGAAAACATTGAAGCGATTAGCATAGTAGATCGCTTTCTTGAGCATTCGCGCGTATTTATTTTCCATAATGAAGGAGATGAAAAATACTTCATTTCTTCGGCCGATATGATGACACGCAACCTCGACCACCGCATTGAGGTGGGCTGCCCCGTGCTCGATCCCGACATTCAGCAGGAGCTGCGCAATATGCTTGAGTTGCAATGGAAGGATAATGTGAAGGCCCGCATTATTGAAGGCGGACAACAAAACCACTACCGTGTGCCTGCCCCCGGCGAAGCCCCGGTGCGCAGCCAGGAAGCCATTTACCAATACCTCAGGCAACTGTTAAATAAAGGATAAACCATGCTTTTAGGCGCTGTCGATATTGGCTCCAATGCCGTGAGGCTTTTCTTTGCCAATGTGTTTGATCAGGATGGAGAAGTGGTGGCTGAAAAAGCCTCGCTGGTGCGCGTACCTCTTCGTCTGGGTGAGGACGTTTTTAAAAAAGGCAGGGTTTCAAAGGAAAAGATGGAGCAACTGGTGAAAACCATGAAGGCTTTTAAGCTGCTTATTGAGGTGGTGGAGCCGGTGGCCTTCAGGGCCTGCGCTACGGCTGCCATGCGAGAGGCTGAAAACAGCGCCGGGCTGCTTAAACGGATAAAAAAAGAAGCCGGGATCGATATAGAAATAATTGATGGTTTGGAAGAAGCCCGCATTGTGAGCACTGTGAGCAACCTGAACTTCGATGGGTCTTACAAAAAGGTGATGTATATCGATGTGGGCGGGGGATCCACCGAGATATCAATACTGGAGAATCAGCAAATCGTGGCTTCCAACTCCTTTAAAATCGGAACCGTTAGGCTGCTCAATGGAATGGTAAAAGGTTCGGAATGGGACAAGATGCAAGCCTGGCTTATGCAGTTTAAAGGAAAGAACGGTCAGCTTTTGCTGGTGGGCTCGGGCGGAAACATTAACAAAATAACCAAGCTATACGGCGATATTGCACATAAAACGCTCTCGTTTTCGGCCCTGGAGCAGGCCCTCGATCATCTGGGGAGTTACTCGGTGCAAGACCGTGTGGAGTTAATGGGCCTGCGCCCCGACCGGGCCGACGTCATCATCCCGGCAGGTAAGATCTTTCATTTTATTATGGACTACCTGCAAGCGGGATTTGTTTTTGTTCCCAAAATAGGCCTCTCCGACGGTATGGTCAGTATACTGTTTAGCGAGCAAACCAGAAAAATGGCAGTCAGCAGTAAGCCCTGAGAAGTTGCTTGCCAGCGCGCCAAAAATGTATTGCCTTCGGGGCAATTCCCCTTATTTGAAGTATCTTTGTGTAAAACAAGAGTTTTAAGCCCATCTTACGGACTATGGAGGAAACAGCCACTTTTGATCAAGAACGCGCGGAGATTCTAAAACAGTATCGGCGGCTCATTTCCTCGTGCCGTCCTTCTACCACCAAGGAAGACCGCGAGCGGATGCGCAAGGCCTTCGACTTTGCCGTGGAGGCCCACAAGAACCACCGCCGCAAAAGTGGCGAACCCTATATTTACCACCCCATTGCCGTGGGGCAAATTGTGGTGGAGGAAATAGGCCTGGGAACCACCAGTGTGATTTGTGCCCTGCTGCACGATGTAGTGGAAGATACCGACTATACCCTGGCCGACATTTCGGAGCATTTCGGCGAAGAGGTGTCGCGTATTATTGACGGCCTCACCAAGATTAGCGATATTTTCGACCAGACCACCTCGGTCCAGGCCGAGAACTTCCGTAAAATGCTGCTCACCCTCTCCGACGACGTCAGGGTGATCCTGATCAAGCTGGCCGACCGCCTGCACAATATGCGCACCCTCGACTCCCTGCCGCCCAAAAAGCAGCTTAAGATCGCCAACGAAACCCTCTATCTTTTTGCGCCACTGGCCCACCGCCTGGGTTTTCATGCCATAAAAAGCGAACTGGAAGACCTGGCCCTGAAATATACTGAACCTGAGATTTTTACTACCATTTCGCAAAAGCTGGTCGATTCGGAAGAAGAGCGCAACCGCTTCATCAACGCCTTTACCGATCCCATAAAAAAATCGCTGGAGAAGGAGGGCTTCAACTTTACTATTCTGGCGCGTACCAAGTCTATCAGTTCCATTTGGGGCAAGATGCAGAAAAAGGAGGTGCCCTTTGAGGAGGTGTACGATATTTTTGCCATCCGCATCATTATCGATACGCCCGAGCCACGCGAAAAGGCCGACAGCTGGAAAGTATATTCCATCGTTACGGATATTTACCGCCCCAACCCCGACCGCCTGCGCGACTGGATCTCCACCCCCAAGGCAAACGGCTACGAGTCGCTGCACACCACAGTGATGAGCAAGTCGGGCAAATGGGTAGAGGTACAGATTCGCACCCGCCGCATGGACGAGGTAGCCGAGAAAGGCTATGCTGCCCACTGGAAGTACAAGGAGTCTAAATCTGGCGAAAGCGGCATCGACAAGTGGCTTAAGCGCATTCGCGAGATACTGAAGACCGCCGAGTCAGATGCCCTCGATTTTATTGATGACTTCAAGCTCAACCTCTTTTCGGACGAGATCATTGTGTTTACGCCCAAGGGCGAGTTGCGCACCCTGCCCATTGGTAGTACGGCGCTTGACTTTGCCTACAGCATTCACTCGCAGGTAGGTAACCACTGCCTGGGGGCCAAGGTAAACCATAAGCTCGTTCCGCTGAGCAATGTGCTGAAAAGTGGCGACCAGGTGGAGATCATCACCTCTGCCAAGCAAACGCCCAAGCCCGACTGGCTCAATTATGTGACCACCGCCCGGGCAAAGGGCCGTATTAAAACTGCACTGAAGGAAGAACGTAAAAAACAGGCCGAGGACGGTAAGGAGATCCTGGACCGAAAACTCAAGCAGTTTAAGATCGACAACAACCCCACTAACATTCAGAAGCTGGTGGAGCATTTCAAGCTGGCTTCGCCACTCGACCTGTATTTTGATGTGGCCATTGGAAAAATCGGGCAGAAAGAGCTTAAAGCCTACCATTCCGAACAGGAAAAAGGCGGGATTCTCAGTTACCTGAAAAACCCCTTCGGGCGCTCCAGGGAAGCTGCCCCGCAGGAAAAAACACAGGATGACCCCATCAGGCAGCAACTGAAAAGCAAACCCGATACCTTGCTTATTGGCGACAACCTGGAAAACCTCAACTATACCCTCTCGCCCTGTTGTAACCCAATACCCGGTGACGATGTGTTTGGTTTCGTTACCATTAACGAAGGCATAAAAATTCACCGCAACAACTGCCCCAATGCCGTGCAGCTTATGTCGAAGTATGCCTACCGCATTGTAAAGGCCAAATGGATTACCAACAAAAACATTGCTTTCCTTTCGGGTATTCGGATTAAGGGGATTGACGAAATAGGCTTGCTGCGAAACCTTACCAACACCATCTCCAGCGAATACAACATCAATATCCGCGGCATTAATATCGATACCAATGCCGGAACATTCGAAGGCACGGTTATGCTGTATATTCACGACACCCAGCATCTTAGCAACCTGATAAACAAACTTAAAAAATTGAAAGGCGTGCAGTCAGTGTCGCGGATCGGAAAAATTTCTTAGCCTTGTAAGTGTTTGGAAGACAGTCAATAGCTTAATTATTTATAAAGATTTCAAATAACAAATTTTTTTCATATCTTTGAGCCAATCAGCCCGGCAAACAGTTGATGTACGGGAAGGTTGCCGCTCTTACAGGAAGATGCATGAAAGCATATTCCTGCGGCTTGCAGAACTGTATAATTTTGCTTAGATGAAGGAATCCAAGGCATTTCAGGAGGTTTACGAAGCCGTTAAAAACATTTTTTCTTCTTACCTCACGGCCAACGGGCACAGGAAAACGCCCGAACGCTTCACTATTTTGCGTGAGATCTATCTCACCCAAGGCCATTTCGATGTGGAGTCGCTCTATATCAAAATGAAAAACAACAAGTACCGTGTGAGCCGTGCCACCCTTTACAACACCATAGAACTGCTGCAAAACTGCAAACTGGTTATCAAGCATCAGTTTGGAAAAAATGTGGCGCAGTTCGAGAAATCCTACAAATACAAACAGCACGATCACGTAATCTGCTCCGAATGTGGTCTGGTGTATGAATTCTGTGATCCCCGCCTGCAGGAAATTGAGAACTCGGTGGCGGAAATCATGAATGTGAAGATCACCCACCGTTCATTTGTTTTCTATGGCCTTTGCGTCGATTGCCAGAAACTGAAGGAAAACTAAAACGCAAGCATTTTTGTTTCAGGTTTATTGGGTAAAACAATTTGTGCTGTGCCCAAAATGCGTTAAATTTGACCCTGCAATGAAGCCGGTGTAAAAGCCGCTTTTTTTATGTCATATTCTTAACAAAAGTATAATGAAGCAGGCCAACAAGGCAGATGTGCTGCTTGGATTACAATGGGGTGATGAAGGCAAGGGCAAGATCGTAGATGTGCTTACACCCGATTACCAACTGATCGCCCGTTTTCAGGGTGGTCCCAATGCTGGTCATACCCTGGAGTTCGAAAATCGAAAGTATGTGTTGCATACCATCCCTTCGGGTATTTTCCATACCGGCAGCAAAAACCTCATCGGCAGCGGAGTGGTGATCGACCCTTACATTTTTAGCCAGGAGCTCGACCACCTCGATATTGACCAGGAGCAGCTTCGCCAAAGCCTGCTAATCTCGGCCCGGGCGCACCTTATCACACCCAGCCACCGCCTGCTCGACGCCGCCAACGAAGCCTCCAAGGGCCTCAAGAAGATTGGCAGCACCCTCAAGGGCATTGGACCGACCTATACGGATAAGATTGCCCGCAGTGGCCTGAGGCTGGGCGACTCCAATCATCCCGATTTTGAAACCATTTATCAGCAACTGAAGGAATCGCACCTTCGACTGGTAAAGGGCCTGGGCTATTCGAAAGACGATTTCAAAATTGAATGCATGCCCTTTGCTGAATATGAAACGCATTGGTTCGAAGGCCTGCACCGCCTTCAGCAGCTTCAGCTTGTGGAAAGCGAAGTGTACATAAACCAGGCGCTCGACAGCGGGGTGAAGGTGCTGGCCGAAGGCGCCCAGGGCACACTTCTCGACATTGACTTTGGCTCCTATCCGTTTGTTACTTCCAGCAACACCATTGCTGCAGGTGCCTGCACCGGCCTCGGGCTGGCGCCCACAAGAATAGGGGAGGTGTTTGGTATTTTCAAGGCCTATTGTACCCGCGTGGGCAGCGGGCCTTTCCCCACCGAACTCTTCGATGCTGATGGCGAAAACCTGCGCAAAAGCGGCAACGAATTTGGCTCCACTACCGGCCGCCCGCGCCGCTGCGGATGGCTCGACCTGCCTGCACTCAAATACTCTGTTATGCTCAACGGCGTTAGCAAACTCATTATGACCAAGGTGGATGTGCTCAGCGAAATGGAACAATTCAAGGTTTGCATAGGTTATAATTACGATGGCAAAGTGGTCGAATTCCTGCCTTCGTCATACGAACCCGAAAAACTCAAGCCCTTGCTAATCGACTTCAAGGGCTGGAATCGCGACCTGGCTCCGTTTAAATCCATTGAAGAGCTGCCCGCCGAGCTCCAGGCCTATCTGCATCTGATTGAAGACTTTGTGAAGGTACCCATCGAGATTGTATCTACTGGCCCCGACCGCACCCAGACCCTCTTCAGGAAATAACCGGCAAACCCAATCCGATGAGCCGCTTGTTCCGCAAACTCTATTACCTTTTGCCACCCAAGCCCAGACGGGTTTTCAGGCGCTTGTTCTTCCTGCCCATCGACCTGACCGAAGGCCTGTTAAAAAAGCGCCCGCCTCTGGTGCCGCCACGCGGCAAAATATTCGTGGGGCAGGGCGATTTTGTGGAGATCGGCGACACCCTGCTGCAACACTTTCAAAGCCTTTGTCACCTTCAGCCCCACCAGCGCGTGCTCGATGTGGGATGCGGCATTGGCCGCATCGCCAGGCCATTGGCGGGCTTCCTCAACGAAAATGGCAGCTACGAAGGCTTCGACATTGTGAAGGAAGGCATCGAATGGTGCAACAGCCATTATGCTACCTACCCCAATTTCAGGTTTCATTTCACCCCGCTTCAAAACGACCTCTACAACCTTTCAACCGACCAAAAGGCATCTGACTTTCATTTCCCTTACGGGGAAAATGAATTCGACCTTGTCATCCTCACCTCCGTCTTTACCCATATGCAGCCCGCCGATGTGGCCCATTACCTTAAGGAGATTGGCAGGGTGATGAAGCCCGGCGGGCATTGCTTTGCCACCTTTTTTATAATCAGCCCGGCAACAGAAAAGCATCTGGATGAATCCGACAAGCCCTTCTTCCCATACCGTTACGGCCATTACTTCCTTCACAACCCCAGGGTAAAAGACGCCAACATCGCCTTCCGGCACGAATACCTCCAGACCATGATCCGCGAAGCCGGCCTCAGGCAAGACCAGTTCCACCCCGGCTGGTGGGCCGGATTGCCAAAAGCGCATTGCCTGAATTTTCAGGATGTGGTGATATTGGGAAAGTAAGCAGATACTGCTTCAGGACCGTTCTCCCTGTTATTTGATCCCATACTGGCTCGCCCCTGATTCAAACATAAAACGTAGTTAACCCAAGAAAAACACGTAACCAACACGTAGTTTAAACGTAATTGCACGTTTCAACTACGTGTTAACTACGTCTGAACTACGTTTAAACTCTGAACTTGAAACGACTCAGTTAGGTATAGGGCTGGCCTTTGGATTGGCTAGTTCACCCCCGCTGAGCGGAATTTGCAATTCCACTATGAATATTATTGATTTGTTATTCGATAATTAGAGAAACCAGAGACGCGCCGCAAGGCGCGTCTGTAGGGTGATTGCATTAGGAGGGAATGAGCCGCACCGGTATGCGCGGCTTTACACGGTGCCCAGATGTCTTTATGCCGGGTATTTTTTTGATTGCCGCAAAGCGGTCAACGTTATTCAGGCATTGACGTAACCCTAATCCCTTAACACTTACCCCTAACCCCAGATCTCTAATCCTTATTTAATCTAATTATAAATAGCGCCAAAACAGGCATTTTGAGTGTTGCGAAAAGATAACAGGCGGCATTTTCCATTATTTTTGTCCTTTCCGCGGAAGCGGCATTTTTTTTAACATTGACCAAAGCAGAAAATAAATTATTTGAAGGAGGATGTATTATGGAAAATATGAGCATTAAAGGAACGCAGACCGAGAAGAACCTGCTGAAATCGTTTGCGGGCGAGTCGCAGGCGGCACGCCGCTATGAAATGTATGCCAAGGTGGCCAAGCAGGAAGGTTACGAGCAGATTGCCGGCTTTTTCCAGGAGACTGCCGACCAGGAGCGTCAGCATGCCAAGATGTTTTACAGCTACCTCGAAGGTGGCATGGTAGAGATCACCGCCAGCTATCCGGCCGGCACCGTATCGACCACCGATGAGAACCTGCTTCACGCCGCCGAAGGCGAAAACGAGGAGTGGACCAAGTTGTATCCTGAGTTTGCCCGCATTGCCGAAGAAGAGGGCTTCAGGCGCATTGCCACCACCTTTAAGCTGATTGCCGCAGCCGAGAAGAACCATGAAGAACGCTATCTGAAGCTGCTGGCCCGCGTGAAGGACGGCAGTGTGTTTCAGCGTCCGGAAAAAACCAAGTGGTACTGCCGCAAGTGCGGTTATATTTACGAAGGCGAAAAGGCGCTGAAAAACTGCCCCACCTGCCAGCACCCGCAGGCTTACTTTGAGGAGTGGGTGGAGAATTATTAGGCATAGGGCTCAGGACGAGTCACGGCTTGAATTTAGAGACTTAAGTGACTTAGAGAAAAAGAGATTGTCTTAGGCAGGGTTCTGAGTTGGTCTCTTTTTCTTTTTTTGTCTTTTAAAATATCTGAGGGTACTTCTCCGGGTTGTATTCGTTCATCATATTGTAGATCTTTTCGAACACATCTTCGGCGTTGGGGTTTGAGAAGTAGTCGCCGTCGGTGCTATAGGCGGCGCGGTGCTCGCGGGCGGTGATGGTGCCCGGCTCGGCATCGAGGTACAGGTAGCCGCCCTGCTCCTCCAGCACTTTCTGCATCATAAAAGCGGTGGCACCGCCGGGCACATCCTCGTCGAAAAATACAATCTTGTTGGTCTTTTGCAGCGACTTCACAATGGAATGATCCAGGTCGAAGGGCAGCAGCGACTGCACATCGACCAGCTCCACTGAAACATCATAATCCTTTAGTTGCTCAATGGCATCCTGGGCTATCCTTACACACGAGCCGTAAGTTACCAGGGTCACATCGGTGCCTTCGTTCAGGATTTCGGGTTTTCCCAGCGGCAGCGTGAACTCACCAATGTTTGAGGGCAGTTTTTCCTTGAGACGATATGCGTTTAGTGGTTCGATGACTATGGCGGGGTCGTCGCACTGCATCAGGGTGTTGTAAAAGCCTGCGGCGCGGGTCATGTTGCGCGGCACCAACACGTGTACCCCACGCACCGAGTTGAGCACCATGCCCATGGGGCTGCCAGAGTGCCAGATGCCTTCGAGGCGGTGGCCGCGGGTGCTGACAATGAGCGGTGCTTTTTGCCCGCCCACGGTGCGGTAGCGCAGGGTGGCCAGGTCGTCGCTGAGCACCTGCAGGCCGTAGAGCAGGTAATCGAAATATTGTATCTCTGCAATGGGACGCAGCCCGCGCATGGCCATGCCCAATCCCTGCCCGATAATGGTGGCCTCTCGTATGCCGGTGTCGGCAATACGCAGCTCGCCGTACTTTTTCTGCATTCCTTCGAGGGTCTGGTTCACCCCGCCAATGTTGCCCACATCTTCGCCAAATATGAGCGACTCGGGATATTTCCCGAAAATAAAGTCGAAGTTTGATGCCAGAATCTCGCGGCCGTTCACCATGGGGGCGTCGTCGGCATACGTGGGCTCTACCTCCTTCATCTTCATGGGCGAAAGCGCCGACTCACTGTAAAGGTGGGAACTGTAACGTATGGCATTGTCGGCCAATGCTTCATCGAGCCATTTCTGGACCTTCAGCTTAAGCGATTCCTCACTTGCACAGTTGTGGCAAATCAGGCGCAGAATCTTTTTGGCCGTTGAGATGATGTCCTTGCGGATGGGTTCGCCGATGCGGCCCAATTCCTTGATCAGGGTATCGATCTTTTCCGATTTGCGGCAGTTGCAGTTTTCGATGTTCACCAGCTCGATGAAATCCTTGCGCATCTGCATTATGGGTTTCTGGAAGTTGTCCCAGGCGTTTTTGCGGGCTTCCTTAACCCTGGCCGCGGCATTCTTTTCAATTTCGTCGAGCACCTCTTCGTTGGCAATGCCTTTATCGATGATCCACAGGCGCATCTGGCGGATGCAGTCGTATTCCTTTTCCCACTCGAGGCGTTCCTTGCTCTTGTAGCGTTCGTGCGAACCCGAGGTGGAGTGCCCCTGGGGCTGGGTTACCTCGGAGATGTGGAAAAGCACCGGGGCATGCTCCTTGCGGGAAAGGGCAACACCTTCTTCATAAATTTTTAGTAAGCCTTCGTAATTCCATGCCTTTTCGCGGAAAATGTAAAGGCCTCTTTCGCCTTTCTTTTTAATTTCCATGCCGCTTAGCGCTTCAGAAATGCTGCTTTTGGCAGTTTGAAACTCCTTGGGTACACTGATGCCGTAGCCATCGTCCCAAATCGACATAGCCATGGGTACCTGCAGCACGGCGGCGGCGTTCATGGTTTCCCAGAAATGGCCTTCGCTGGTGCTGGCATCGCCAATGGTGCCAAAGGCCACCTCGTTGCCTTTGTTGCTGAACTTTTTGAAGTCTTTCAGGCCTTTCTCCTCGCGAAAAATTTTCGATGCCAGGGCCAGCCCTAACAGGCGGGGCATTTGACCAGCGGTGGGGGAGATGTCGGCCGAGGAATTTTTTTGTTTGGTAAGGTCTTTCCAGTTGCCTTCCCCGTCGAGGCTGCGGGTGGCAAAGTGGTTGTTCATCATGCGCCCGCCATTGTCGGGGTTGAAAGCCAGGTCGGTATCGCCATAAAGCTGGCTGAAGAAGTTTTCGAGGGTCATCATGCCTGTGGCCAGCATAAAGGTCTGGTCGCGGTAATAACCCGATCGCCAGTCTCCATCCTTAAAGGCCTTGGCCATGGCCAGCTGAGGCACCTCCTTGCCATCGCCAAAAATGCCAAACTTCGCTTTCCCCGTAAGCACCTCTCGCCGCCCCAGCAAACTGGCCTGCCGGCTCTCGTTGGCGATGCGGTAATCATTCAACACATCCTTAATGTAACCCTGCAAAAGTTCCTTCTTTTTTGTAGCCATAATGGTTGAATAACAAGGTGGAATTAGTTTTGTTTGTGCCGTAAAAGGAATGTAGCCCTGGCAAGGGCTACACAAAGTTAATAAAATGAATCAGATTTTATTTCTGCCTTTTACAGGAAAGGCGGCATTATCATGCCGCTTTTGATATGCTGACGGGCAGCAGGGAACGGCTCAGCATGGTGGCATCGCCGGGCATGCAATGGTTTAGGGTAAGCATCCCGGCAGGTTTTTCGGTCCCCTTTCCAGAGACTTCGTGGCGCATATACCAGCGCACATCAAGGGCCTTGCGCAGGCCATCAGTAACCTCAACGGGGATATTCTCGGGCACATATACTTCGATAAACACTTTCTGGGCACGCCAGCCATCGGCTTTTTCAAAGCTGAAGAAGGGGTCGAAGGTCACAGTGTTGCCATTCTGATAGAATCCGTAAGTCATGCTTGCGGCGTTATCCATCGCCACCAGCGGGTTTGGGCCTCTCGATTCTTTGGTTATGACCACCTTAATTTCATCGGAGGTGGTGGTGCGTATGCGCAGTTGCGGAATGCCGCTGCGATGGCCAGTTTCTGTCATCCACAGCAGGTCCCAGCGGCCGGCTTTCACCTCGCTTCCGGGTCTGATGCCCAGGCTGCGGATTTTCTGCTCGTCCACATCAAAAACCAGGCGTCCGGCTTCGGGACGCTCGAGTACTATTTCTTCGGTAATGCTGCGCTGGCTCGAGAAGTTACGTGCGCCGCTGAGCAGCACAAAAAGGCAAATTCCCAGGCCGGCCACCCACAGCATAAAGGTTACAAATCCGAAATACCTGATTTTGGCTTCGAAGCCAAAGATGAGCCGGGCGCCGGCATACACCATGGCCAGCAGCGGAATGCCAAGCATAAGGGTTACCCCGATAATGGCCAGGGTGATAAAGCTATGGTTGTTGAAAAATATTTCGGCGAAAGCCGGAAAAGAGAAAAGCTGCACGCCAAAGTCAGAGTCGATAAGTACCGGGCCACCCAGTAGGGCCGAAGCAAAGCCTACCAGCAGGAACACGCCTAAAAACATCAGGAACAATCCCACCAGCACTGCCACTATCTTGGCGAATACCCTGAAAAAGTTGCCCGCAAACCTTGCGAAACTTCCCGGGCTGCCGTCTGAAGCCGTCCTTTCACTTTTTTTTTTAAACGACTCTTTGGCTTCTTCCGAAAAATCCTCCAGGTTTTTCTTCACATCGCCAAGCTCTTCTTTTATGGTCCTTTCGATGTTCGAGATGTTCACCTTTTCGCCGCGCATCTCCAGCTTCTCGGCTGTGGTGCGGGCCCTGGGTACCACAATCCAAAGGATCAGGTAAAGCATGGGTCCGAAGCCATACACAAAGGTGAACAGCACAAAGGCCACGCGTACCCAGGTGGGGTCGAACTGGAAATAGGCGCCCAAACCACCGGCCACCCCGCCCAGTATGGCGTTTTCGGGGTCGCGATACAGTCGGCGCGAGGTTTTTTCTGTGCGGATTCTTTTTCCTGCAGCAGGCTGTGCCGGCTCTTCCTCGCCGCCGATCTGGTCGGGCTCGCCAAGCTGGCTTATCACTTCCTGCACGTCTTTAAGACTTACAACTTGTTTGCTGTCGCTTATTTTTTCCTGCAGGGTCTCGGTTATGCGGCTCTCAATATCGGCCATAATCTCGTCGCAGCCGTCGTCGGGCGTAAAATGCCGGCGCACGCTGGCCAGATAGTGGCTGAGTTTTTCGTAAGCATCCTCGTCGATGTGGAAGACAATGCCGCTTATATTTACAGTCAGGGTCTTTTTCATGGTTGCAATGTTATTTTATGGTTGGCAAAGTGGTTAACAAATTTACTGTATGTAATAATTAAAACAAGTTAGTTGAGTTAAATTTCAGGGTGAAGTGGCTTTCCCAACTGCTTCTACCAGTTCATCCCAGGTCTTTCGTAGCTCTTCCAGGAATTTCTCCCCCAGGAGAGTTACCTGGTAATATTTTCTGGGTGGCCCCCCCGTCGATTCTTCCCACCGGTACGAAAGCAGTCCATCGTTCTTCAGGCGTGTTAGCAAGGGATAAATAGTGCCTTCCACTACCAGCAACTTCGACTCTTTCATGGTCTGTATAAGGTCGGAGGCATAGGCTTCTTTGTTTGATAGCAGCGAAAGAATGCAAAATTCCAGCACTCCTTTTCGCATTTGCGCCTTTGTGTTTTCAAGGTTCATGATGCATTATTTATTTGTTGGAACAAAATTATAACAAATTTTAGTACTATGCAATACAAAGTACCATGTTTTTTAAAATTATTTTTTAGTTTGTTGAAAAACAGTAATTTAGCTGAGGAAAAATTTTACCACAAAAACACAAAAACACAAAAAATCACCAAAAAGATACTTTTTCCAGCCTTTGTTGTCCTTAAGTATTTTTGAAATTCGGCTTGACGGCTTGCAGCCAAAATGGCAGTTTGAAATATATGGCACAGGCTTTGAAAAGTGCTGCACCAAAAAACATTAATATATTGTATTATGCAAAAAGGTAAGATAAAAGTTCAGACCGAGAACATTTTCCCTATCATCAAGAAATTTCTTTATTCAGATCATGAGATATTCCTCCGGGAATTGGTTTCCAACGCCGTTGATGCCACCCAAAAGCTTAAAACCCTGTCTTCCATGGGCGAGTTTAAAGGCGAAATGGGCGATACCCGCATTGAGGTAAAGCTCGACCCCAAGGCAAAAACACTTACGGTTAGCGACAAGGGTATTGGCATGACCGCCGGTGAGGTGAAGAAATACATCAACCAGATTGCCTTCAGCAGCGCCGAGGAGTGGGTTGAGAAATACAAGCAGCAGGAAGGCTCCGGAGCCATAATTGGCCATTTCGGCCTGGGTTTCTACTCTTCCTTTATGGTTTCTAAAAAGGTTGAGATTTTCTCGCGCTCCTACAAGGAAGATGCCCAGGCGGTAAGGTGGGAATGCGATGGCAACCCCGAATTTACTCTTGAAGACACCGAAAAGCAGGGCAGGGGCACCGACATAGTACTCCATATTGCCGATGATTCGGAAGATTTTCTGGAAGAAAGCCGCATACTGGGGCTGCTGAAGAAATACTGCAAGTTCCTGCCCGTAGAAATTGTTTTTGGCACCGAAAAGACCACCCGCAAGGAGAAAGACGACAAGGGCGAAGAAAAGGATGTGACGGTTGAAGAGCCCCGCATTATCAACAATCCTAAACCAGCTTGGACGCAGAAACCGGCTGATCTGAAAGACGAGGATTACAAGAAATTTTACCGCGAGCTCTACCCTATGAGTTTCGACGAGCCGCTCTTTAATATTCACCTCAATGTGGATTATCCTTTTAACCTTACGGGAATACTGTATTTCCCCAGGGTGAAGCAAAATTTTGAGGTGCAGCGCGACAAGATTCAGCTTTACAGCAACCAGGTGTTCGTCACCGACTCAGTAGAGGGTATTGTTCCCGACTTCCTTACCTTGCTGCACGGAGTGCTCGATTCGCCTGACATTCCGCTCAATGTGTCGCGCAGTTTCCTGCAGAGCGACAGCAACGTGAAGAAGATCAGCAGCCACATCTCGAAAAAAGTGGCCGACAAGCTCGAGGAACTCTTCAAAAACAACCGCACAGATTTCGAAGCCAAATGGGACGACATCAAAATCTTTATTGAATACGGCATGATTTCCGAAGATAAGTTCAGGGAGCGCGCCAAAAAGTTCTGTTTACTCAAAAATGTGGAAAATAAATACTTCACCTTCGAGGAATACACGAACCACATCAAGACTAACCAGACCGACAAGGACAAAAAAGTGGTACATCTTTACACCAACAACCCTGAAGATCAGCACAGCTTTGTAGACCTGGCAAAGGAAAGGGGCTATGATGTGCTGCTATTGGATACGCCCATCGACAGCCACTTTGTAAACCTGCTGGAGTCAGAAATAGAGAACAGCACCTTTGTCAGGGTCGATTCCGATGTCATCGACAAGCTTATCCGCAAGGAAGAAGAAATGCCTTCCAAGCTGTCGAAGGAAGAGAAGGACAAGATGATGCCCCTGATCGAGAAGCAGGTTGACAGCGAGAACTTCAACGTCTCCTTCGAGAACCTGAGCGAGACTGAGCCACCCATGATCATTACCCAGCCGGAGTTTATGCGCCGCATGAAAGACATGTCGAAGCTGGGCGGAATGAACTATATGGGCAACCTGCCCGACGGTTATATGTTGGTGGTAAACAGCAACCACCCGTTCATTTACAAGGTCTCTGAAGAAAAGAATGAGGTGAACCGCGACAAGCTCATACGGCAGGCCATCGATCTGGCCATGCTTTCGCGAAACCTGCTCAAGGGCGAAAAACTCACCGAGTTCATTAAGCGAAGCGTGGAGCTGATTTAATTGTTATTTCGAAATACCGGTTCTTAAGGGCCGGTATTTTCAATAAATTAACCCTTCCGCTTAGTGCTGCGTTTATATTCAAATTAACTTTGTAAATCAATCATTAAAATCCAAATAGATGGAAAAGCCAAAAATTTCAAAAGGACTAATCACCATTGCTATCATTGCAATCATAGTGCTGGCTCTTTACGGAAGCATTCGCGGAGCCTTCAATAATATGGTTCAACTGGATGAGGCCGTTGATGGTCAGTGGGCACAGGTAGAGAACGTTTATCAGCGCCGGGGCGACCTTATCCCAAACCTTGTAAATGTGGTTAAAGGTTATGCAGCACACGAACGCGAAACGCTAGAAGCCGTAATTGAAGCACGTTCAAAGGCCACTTCGGTAACCATCGACCCGCAAAACATAACCCCCGAGGCCCTTGCTCAGTTTCAGCAGGCACAGGAAGGCCTGTCGTCGGCCCTGAGCCGCCTTATGGTAGTGGTGGAAAGATATCCCGACCTGAAGGCTAACCAGAACTTCCTGGAATTACAGACTCAGCTCGAAGGCACCGAAAACCGCATCTCCAATGAGAGGCGCAAATATGCCGAGGTGGTGAGGGATTACAACACCAATATCAGGCAGTTTCCGCGCAATATTTATGCAAATCTTTTCGGCTTCGATCGCAAGGCTCAGTTCGAGGCTATGGAAGGGGCACAAACCGCACCGGTTATTGAGTTTTAGATATGGGCAATACTGCACGTAACTTCTTTTCCAGGGGGGAAGAAAAAGACATCATGATGGCCATTGCCAAGGCCGAGCTCGACACCTCGGGTGAGATCCGTGTGCATATCGACAAAGATTGCACGGGCGAGGTACTTGACAGGGCTGCCAGCGTTTTCGAAAAGCTCGGCATGGTGAATACCCGCGAGCGCAATGGGGTGCTGTTTTACATGGCTGTGAAGTCGCATAAATTTGCCATAATTGGCGATGCCGGCATCAACAGCAAAGTGCCTGGTGATTTTTGGGACGATATTAAATCGCATATGCTCATCCGATTTCAAGAAGGCACTGTGGCACAAGGACTTATAGAAGGAATTGGAATAGCCGGCAAGGAGTTGAAAACCCACTTCCCCTGGCAAAATAACGATGAAAACGAGCTTCCAAATGAAATTTCATTCGGACAATAATTTTTTGATATGAACAGTTTTAAGCCGGTTTTCAAAAATACCTTAGTTGTTTTAATGCTGTGGGTGGTTTTGCCTTTCGGGCTGTCTGCAGCCATTCCGCCGCCTCCCGATCCGCCCAGCCTGGTAACCGATTATGCGGGCTTGCTTTCGGGCGGGCAGCGCATGTCGCTCGAAATGAAGCTGGCCGAATACGATGCAGGGTACAGTACGCAGATAGCGATTGTTACCATTAATGACCTTGGCGGGATGGAGCCTTCCGATTTTGCCGACCGCCTGGGTGAAGCCTGGGGTGTAGGACGCGCCGGGAAAGAAAACGGAGTGCTGATTCTCGTTAACCCCGGTGAAGGCGGGCAAAGAGGCAAGGTGCATATTGCCATTGGCTATGGCCTCGAGGGCGTAATTCCCGACATCACGACCAAACGAATTATTGACCGCGAAATCATTCCCAATTTCCGTGAAGACCGCTTTTACGAGGGCCTCGACCAAGCCACAACTGTATTAATGCAGCTGGCCGCAGGCGAATTTCCGGCCGAAGAATATAATCAGGCCGAAGAACCTTCGGTTATTGGTTTAATGGTTACTGTTTTTATTATTATAATGGTGATCTTTTTGCTTTCGCGAAAGCGCAGCGCCCATTACAGTCCTGGCAAGGAGATTCCCTTCTGGACCTGGCTGTGGCTGATGAGCAATGCCAGCAAAGGTGGCAAGGGCTCTTGGGGCGACTTCAGCAGCGGCCGCGGAAGCTTCGGCAGTGGCAGTTTTGGTGGTGGCAGCTTTGGCGGCGGCGGTGGTTTCGGAGGGTTTGGTGGCGGACGATTCGGCGGGGGCGGTGCAGGCGGTTCATGGTAAAGGCGACTGGCGGTAAAAACTATTGTTATTGCTGACCTTCAGCATTTTTTCTCCATTCAGGCTGAGAATTTTACCCAACTAATCAAAGTATTTGTATTTTTGCTTCAAATCATAAACATATGTTTGAAGCACTTCAAAACATGGATGCCACCAATCTTAACTTTACAGAGGGTGGCCTTTTTATTCTCAACATTACCATTGCCATCATCATGTTTGGCGTGGCCCTTGAGATTAAAGTCAGACATTTTATCGACCTTATCAAGCGCCCCAAACCCATACTTGTGGGTGTGGTTTCGCAGTTTATCCTGTTGCCGCTGGCCACATTTTTGCTTATCATGGCCTTTTGGAAGAACTTTACTGTGGGCGTGGCCATGGGTATGATCCTGGTGGCTTCCTGCCCCGGCGGAAATGTTTCAAATTTTATCTCTACCCTGGCCAAGGGCAACCCAGCCCTATCGGTGAGCCTTACGGCCATTGCCACCATTTCGGCCATCGTTATGACTCCGCTAAACTTTTACATTTGGGGTAGCCTATATAGTAAGCTGGGTCCCTGGGCAAACAACCCCCTGCTGCAGGAATTGACCATAAACCCGGTGGAAATGTTCAAGATTGTTTTTATCCTGCTGGGCGTACCCATTGTCTTTGGCATGCTTACCAATCATTTTCTGCCAAGGTTTACAGCATTTGCAAAGAAACCTATCCGAATCTTCTCAGTGATTTTCTTTATTGGCATGCTGGCTATTTTGTTTGCCAACAATTACGATCATTTTCTTAAACATATCGCCTGGATTTTGCTCATAGTTTTACTGCACAATGGCCTCGCCATTTCCTCGGGCTTTGGCTTTGCCTCTTTACTAAAACTCAACTCACAAAACCGCCGCACCATTGCCATTGAAACTGGCATTCAGAACAGCGCCCTGGCATTGGTACTGATTTTTAATCCGGCCATTTTTCCCCAGGGTCTTGCTTTAGGTGGTATGGCCATAGTTATTGCCTGGTGGGGTATTTGGCATATACTGGCCGGATTGAGTATTGCAACTATTTGGCGAAATAAACCATATCGGTACTTATGAACCTGAAAAAGAAAAGACATTTATTCCGGAATTCCGGGAAGTGGTGGTTGGTTGCGCAGTACGTTTTTTTTCTCATGCGCTTGTTTTACCGAAAGATCGTTGTGGAAGGCAGGGAGAATATTCCTGCCAAGGGGCCCATTATTTTTGCTCCCAACCATCAGAATGCCTTGATGGATCCGCTGGCTATTCATTATGGGGCAAGATTACAGACTATTTTCCTGGCAAGGGCAGATATTTTTAAAATACCTGTCTTGCGCAACCTTTTTTTTTGGCTTAAGATTATACCGGTTTATCGTATGCGCGATGGAAAGGAAAACCTTAGCAACAACGATGCTTCATTTAATGTAGCTGTCGAGGTGCTCGAAAAGGGACGCTCAGTGGGTATTTTTCCCGAGGCCGCCCACTCTAATCAGCGGCGCTTGTTGCCCCTGCGCAAGGGGGTTCCCCGAATGGCTTTTCTTGCCGAAGAAAATAACAACTTTAAACTGGGCGTGCAGGTGATGCCTGCCGGCATATATTTCAGCGATTATGAAAATATGCGCAGCGTACTGCATATCCGTTTTGGCAAACCAATTCCGGTCAAGGATTTTGAAGATCCTTATCGGGAAAATCCCCAGAAAGCCATGCTGAAGCTGCGCGATGCCATTGGGGAGCAACTTAAGGGACTTTCGCTCAATATCCGCAACCAGGAATATTACGATGCCTTTTACTGTGCTGCCGAGATTTTCGCCGACCCCTTGCTGGCTGCCCGGGGTGAGAAAAAAATCAATCAGCAAAAGAAGTTTGAAGTTCAAAAGGAAATGATCAGTGCCCTGGAAGGTGCCCTAGCCAGCAATCCCGAAGAGATGGCCGATTTCCGTGGGAAAATGTTGCACCTGCTGCACCTTCTGAAAAAGTTGGGTTTGAAGTGGGCGTTTTTCCGCTTGCCTCCAAAAAGTTTTTTCAGCGCTTTTGGTTCCATCGCTTTGCTGTTCCTTTCCTTACCTGTATTCCTATACGGGCTTGTAAACAACATTCTTTTCTACGGAAGCGTGATTCCACTTTTAAAAAAGATCAAAGACCGGCAGTTTCACAGTTCGGTAAAATTTGTGTGGGGTCTGGCCATAAGCCCATTTTTCTATCTGATACAGGCTGCTGTGGTCTATGCCATCTGGGGCAGTTGGCTTTGGAGCCTGGCTTACCTGGTTTCCCTGCCGGTGACAGGATTTGCGGCAAGGGTATACGTGGAGAAGGTCCGCAAAACTTGGCAGAACGTGAGGCTGTGGCGGCTTCGGAGTTTCAGGCAGGTGGATTATAAAAAAATAAGTCTGGGGTATGGGCAACTCCTTGCAGATCTGAGTGATCTTATGCAGAGAGATTTAAATCCGGACAAACCTTAATTATAATGCTTCTAAATAAGAGCGGATTGACTTTATAGACGCAATTCAAATTAAGGTTTTATTAAATTTGGGAATTGTCTGCCAGGGGTGCTTCTCGCTTTGATGGCGTGCCTGCGGCATTTTTTAAAATCCTGAAAGTGAGCCAATTTCTAAAGACCACAGCCGGAATTTTCAGCTCTGGATTTGAGCTGATCCGCTCATCGCGTCTGGCAAAAATCCTTTTGCTTATCGTTTTCATCAAATTCATGATCTTTTATGGCTTCCTGAAGGGCTTCCTTTATCCGAAGTATCTGAAGCCCCATTACGAGAGCGATGCGCATCGCAGCGAACAGGTTTTGGATGATTTAACCACACCACATAAAACCGTTACAAATGATAGAGAACATTGACCTTGCCCTGGTGAACTGGTCGCGGGGGCAGTTTGCGCTAGTGGCCATGTATCACTGGCTATTCATTCCGCTCACCCTGGGTATGACCTATATTATTGCGTTTACGCAGACGATATATGTCAGGACCGGGGACAAGGAGTGGGAGCGTATTGCAAAATTCTGGGCCAAGCTTTTTGGTATAAACTTCGCCATTGGGGTAGGTACCGGCATTATTCTGGGGCTGGAGTTTGGTACCAACTGGGCCAATTATTCCTGGATCTCTGGCGACATATTCGGTGCCCCGCTGGCGGCCGAAGGTATCATGGCATTCTTCCTCGAGTCGACCTTTATTGCTGTTATGTTTTTTGGCTGGGGCAAAGTAAGCAAAAAGTTTCACCTGGTATCCGTTTACCTGGTTGCTTTCGGCGCCAGCCTCTCGGCCCTATGGATACTGGTGGCCAACGCCTGGATGAATTACCCTGTGGGCATGGTGTTCAACCCCGATACCGCGCGCCACGAGATGGTCGATTTCTGGGCGATACTTTTTTCGCCCTATGCCATCAATAAGTTTCTTCACACCATTACCTCTGGCTTTGTGATTTCCTCCTTTTTTATTGTGGCCGTCAGTGGCTGGTACTTGCTCAAGGGGCGTAACATTTTGCTGGCCAAGCGCAGCATTGTCATTGCCGCTTCTTTTGGGCTGCTTTCCAGCCTTTTTTTGGCCACCACCGGCGATGGCTCGGCCTACTGGGTGGCACAGAAGCAGCCTGCCAAACTGGCAGCTATGGAGGGGCTATACGAAGGCGAAGAGGGTGCCGGGCTGGTTGCCATTGGGCTGTTACGCCCTGGCAAGCAGATTGGCGACGGGGAGAAAGCTTTTATTTTTAAGATTGAAATACCCAAACTGCTCTCCGTGCTGGGATACCGCAACCCCAATGCCTTTGTTCCCGGGGTCGACGACCTGGTGCTGGGTAATGCCGGACAGGATATCATGTCGGCCGAAGAAAAGATTACCCGCGGAAAGGTGGCCCTGAACGCCTTGGCCGATTACAAGGAGGCAGTGGCTCTCAAGGACACGGCAGGAGCGGAGGCGGCCCATGCCCGATTTGAAGAAAACTACTTCTATATGGGCTACGGACACCTGTTCGACCCCAACGGCATAATACCCAATGTGCCATTTATCTTTTACAGCTTCAGGATTATGGTGATGCTGGGTTTCGCCTTTATCGCCCTTTTTCTGCTTATTCTCTATCTGGCCGTTACCGACAAGCTAGAGGAAAACCGCTGGCTGCTAAGGACAAGCATCCTGGCATTTCCGCTGGCCTTTCTGGCCTCCATGGCAGGCTGGATTGTGGCCGAGGTTGGACGCCAGCCCTGGACCATACAGGGGCTGCTGCCCACCATGATGTCTACCTCCAATATTAACGCCAATGCGGTGATTCTTACCTTCTGGATGTTTGCGGCCTTGCTCACCGTGCTGGTGCTGGCCGAATTTAAAATTATGACCACAACCATAAAACGCGGACCGGATAACGCAAAGAAAGGAGGCGAAAATGTTTGAGTCACTGACACATTTACAACTTCAACATTACTGGTGGTTCATCATGTCGGTGGTGGGCTCAACCTTGGTTTTTCTGCTGTTTGTTCAGGGCGGTCAAACCCTTATCGGCACCTTGGGCAAAAACGAAGAGGAGCGCACCATGGTAATAAACTCCATTGGCCGCAAGTGGGAGTTTACCTTTACCACCCTGGTGATGTTTGCCGCGGGCATGTTCGCTTCCTTCCCCCTGTTTTACGCCACCTCATTTGGCGGCGCCTATTACGCCTGGAAGATCTTTCTTGTGTGCTTTGTGCTGCAGGCCATTTCCTTCGAGTTCAGGCGCAAGCAGGGCAATATGCTGGGGCAGAAAACCTACGAAGCATTCCTTTATATTAATGGTTTTTTGGGGGTATTTCTGCTGGGGGCTGTGGTTGCCACTTTTTTCACCGGCAGCGAATTCTACCGCAGCGAGTACAATCTTTCATACTGGCAAACTACCCTTTACGGAATAGAGATCCTATTAAACCCACTGAACCTTGCACTGGGCTTCGCCCTGCTATTCTTGGCAAGGACTCTTGGTGCCCTCTATATCATTAACAATGTCGACAAGGACGTCATACAGCAGCGGGCTCGCCGCCAAGTTGGCTTAAATGCCGTGGTGTTTCTGGTCTTCTTTCTTTATTTTGTGATAAGGATTCTGCTTAAGGATGGCTTTGCCTATCATCCTGAAACCCTCGAAGTTTTTATGGAGCCCTATAAATACCTGAACAATTATCTGCAAATGCCGGTTGCCCTTATTCTTTTTCTGGCAGGTGTGGTACTGGTACTATATGGTGTTGGTATAACCTGGTTCAAGGAAAGCCGCAAGGGCATTTGGTTCTCAGGCCCTGGAACTTTTCTGACTGTTTTGTCGCTGTTTTTTGTGCTGGGCTTCAATAATACCTGCTTCTACCCCTCGAGCTACGATCTGCAAAGCTCGCTTACCATACAAAACGCCTCCTCCAGTCACTATACACTCACGGCCATGACCTACATTTCCTTGTTTGTGCCAGTAGTGGCTGCCTACATTTTCTTTACCTGGAGGGCAATCGACAAGCACAAGATCAACGATGAGGATATGAAAAGCGGTGATCATCACATCTATTAAAGAAAGGAACAACATGGAACATTTATCATCAATAATATGGTTGCTCACCTGGCCTTTGCTTATTTATGCCGGCTACCGGCTGAGTGTATATATGGTCAGGGTTTTCGAAAGAAACATTCCCGAAGATCAGCGCACCTGCAAAACGCGGTGATGCACCTCAGAAAATACTTGTTTAAAAGCCCGGTTCTTTCCGGGCTTTTTGTTTTGCCTTGTTTTTTTGATTTGGTAAAAAGCTGTCCATCAGCAGAGAATAGATTTTTTCAGCCGATCAATGAATTTAATTAAAAAAAGACTTTGATTCTGGAATAAACTCCGTATCTTTGCGGTCCGCAATTGATAAAAACGGATTTCGATCCGAAAACGTTCTGAAAACAAGCGGAAATTGGCAAGTGTAAAAACACTGATAATCAGCATAAAAATTATTTTTTACATTTTTTCTAAAAAAATGTCTTGCTGAGAATAAAATGTTTTTTACCTTTGCACTCCCCAAACGATGGGGCACTCACCTAGCTAGTAGGTGGAACGATCTTTGAAGAAATTGGGAAAGCCAAATAGTAGCGCAAAAAACAATACCCGTTGATGAACTGAAGAGTTT